>Ga0207996_1000340_pt1 | contig 43012 bp, 40 predicted proteins | sample AntAceMetag02UKG_FD_184773 | JGI IMG/M metagenome (GOLD analysis project Ga0207996, IMG submission 184773) | Saline lake microbial communities from Ace Lake, Antarctica - Antarctic Ace Lake Metagenome 02UKG (SPAdes) (version 2) | ecosystem: Environmental > Aquatic > Non-marine Saline and...
GCCCATTTTTTTTACAAAAAAAATGGCCTCCCAAAGGAGACCATTCAATTTGCCAAATAATGTCAATTTGTCAATCTATTCTAAAAAATACATCCTGTTCTTATTCCAAATAATTCGCTACTTAACACCACTCATGCCATCCATACGAATGTCGGTTATAACAAGATCAAAGGTTTGTTTTTGGAGACACTCCAGTGCCAAGTGGCCACCTGGGGCGGTCTCAACCTCATAGCCTTCCTTGCGGAGAAGGATCTTAAGGAAGTCCCGCATACTACGTTCATCATCAACAACGAGGATTGAGGTCATGGTTTCGTTTGTAGAAGAGGGTGAAAAATATCTTGGGCACTGTTCGGTCTAATACCTATAACCTACCGCATTAGCCAGAACTTTTCCAATCCTTAAATGTCTGGAAAGTCAGAATTTTCGATCAGCAGCTCTTTGTCTGTTTTTGTGAGCTGTTTAATTTCGTATTCTCTGGATGAAGCAGCAGAGCGTGAAGGATGTTGTTTAGCGTAAACCATGGAGACCGGTCTGCGTCCACGAGTGTATTTGGCACCCTTAAGGGAAAAGTTATGTTCCTGAAGGCGTTGATGGAGGTTTGTTGTTATGCCAGTGTACAGAGAGTTATCTCTGCAACGAAGTATATAAACGAACCAGGATGAAGGGGAGGAAGACAACTTAATAACTCCAATAAAATAAAAAAAGCCCATGGCATCTCCTAAAAGATACCACAGGCCTTCCGGGAACTGCACAGATTTTATAGAAACCTGTTACTTGTGGGTAGCCCTCAAGATTTTAGCAAGTTCTTTGATCTCACCAAGATCTTCAGTCATCATGTTCCATCCATACCAGTAGGCATAGTCAGGATTTACATGAAAGAAGGCCTGGTAAGCGCGCATGCGGTGTTTCATAAACATGCGTAACAGAACCTGGTCGATATAAGAAAGGCCATCCAGATTTTCATCCCATCTTGAGCCATTGGTGTGCATGAAAGCAAGGAGGAACGGATAGTTAAATGGATATCCCTCGGGTTTTTTAATGATTCCATCTTTGTAGAGTGCAGCTACTGTCTCAATACCTTCTGCCATCAGCCTATCAGCTTTACCAAGGATGTCGTCACCCATTTGAAGCTGCTCTTGGGCATATGATTCTGAGTGACACTGGGTACAGGTCTTGAGCATTTTATTGCGTTCCTTGTCCCAGGAGGCCTGGTCAAGGCGAACCATATCAACAGATTTAACAGCGTCGAGAATAGCTGTAGCCTCTCCAGTTTCAGGATCGAGTACCCCAAGAGCTTTGAGGATAGTTACGCGATCGGCTGCCTGCTGTTTGTCCTCGGGAAGTGGAAGACGCACGCCAAGAAATCCCCAGGCAGTGTGATTTTCATGAGTTCCATCGGGTAGGTGACAGGTCTGGCAGGTAGGTGCGGCAGCACCCTCTGGAAGATCGCCGGCCTGCTTGGCAAAATAACGCATACCATGTTTAGAGCTTGACCACATTTCCCACTGGGGATGGTCGTAACCCATGTGGCACTGCTGACAGGCTCGTGGATTATTTGCTTCTTTTTTGGAGAATGCATGGCGGGTATGACACTCATCACAGGAGTTGACCTGATAGCGATACCCTTTGTCCAGCTGTTCTTTTTTCTGGGCCTCTGTTTTGATACCCATGTTATGACAACCGCCGCAACCGCGACCACCCTCAATCAGTTCATCCGGTGCCATATGAGTAGCAGGGATGGCGTTGAGTGAGGTCCAGCCGAAGTTGTGTTTACCCATGGCGAAAGAGTCGAACTGCTCTTGATGACATTCAGCACAGACTGCTTCGTCCGGCAGTACTGCCTTTTTAGAATCTTCTGCGGTGGTGTGTGCATCGCCGTGACAGGTTGAACAGGTCACATCATTCTTTGAATGTTCCGATACTTTCCAGTCCTGAACCATGCCAGGTGAAACTTTTGTGTGGCAGTCGATACATGCGTCCGAAGCCTCGGCAACACCTGCCGTGGTCAACAGAGCAAAGGCACCTGCTGCCAGTACTGTTTTGAATTGAATCATTTTCCCTCCCAATGGTGAAAATGGTTACGGTTAGCCCCTCGTCGTCATTCGATGAAGGATATTAAAATTATAAATATAACAATCTAAGCTAAAGTGAATCATAATTCATTGACATAGGTCAAGTATTAAAGTGGTATGTGTGCTTTTATACGAACATTCAGGTGCTTATTGACAGTATGTGGACAGTTGTATAGGAAGATTTAAATGTGCTCTTCTCTTGTCAGAAGGAGTGATTTGCTGTATTAAGAGGAATGAAAAAGTTTATGATTTTAAGGAGAGGACGATGAGTGAGAAGATAGGGGAAGAGGCAAGTATAGCGATTGGAGATAGCCAGTCATTTGAGTCACAGACTTTGACTGACCATCTGCGCGAACTTCGCTCCTGCCTCATTAAATCACTACTTGTTATAATTGTCGGATTTGTGGCAGCCTATGCTTTCATAAAACCTATAGGGACCTGGTTTTTCAAGCCTCTGATAGAAGTTCTTCCCGACAGTAGTTCGCTGATTTTTACTTCCTATCAGGAAGGGTTTTTTTTTATCTAAAGCTCGCGCTTGTCTGCGGCCTGCTCCTTGCCAGTCCTGTTATTTTCTATCAAATATGGCGTTTTGTCGCCCCTGGTCTTTACAAACATGAAAAAAGGGTGATTGTTCCCTTCACCTTTCTTTCCACCATCTGTTTTATTGGTGGTGCCGCCTTTGGTTATTTTGTCGTTTTCCCGCCGGCATTTAAGTTTCTTGTTGGATATTCCAATGAATACCTCGCCTCAATGCCGGCTGTGAGTGAGTATTTCTCACTCGCTCTCCGCTTACTGATAGCCTTTGGTGTGATTTTTGAGATGCCCATATTGATGGTTTTTCTTGCCAAAATGGGAATTGTGACGGTTCCCTTTTTGAATAAGAATCGTAAGTATGCAATTCTTATTAACTTTATTATTGCCGCCATCCTCACTCCCACCCCGGACGTCGTGAATCAGATGATGATGGGAATACCTTTGCTGATACTCTATGAAATCAGTGTGGTGGCGGTATACTTTTTTGGAAAAAAGACATTTATGGGTTTTAAAGAAGAGGACATAGAGGAAACTGATACGGAATTACTCGAAAATAAAGAATAACACTTTCCGTCACTTCTGGATTTTTCACTCCTGATACGGTATAAAGGGTGAGTGACAAATACTTCTGAAGAACATTTGAAATACGGAGATTATTATGAGCAACAGTGCTGAATACGCAAGACTTCTTGAGATAGGTCGTCCCCCTAATATTCAAAAACTTTTTCCCCGTTCCCATGCACTAATTGTTAGTGGAAAGGTTGTCGATAGGGCCCTGAGAAGCAAAGGTGGTGCCATGACCATCGCTGCCAACGCTCGTTCTACCTTTGTTGTTCGCGGGGCATTGCAGGCTGCCCAGCGTGCTAATAGTGCTATTATCATAGAAATTGCACGTTCCGAAGGTGGAACTAATGCCTATTGCCCCGTAAGTCTTTGGAATATGGCAACAGTTGTGGATAGCATTTGTAATGAGCTAAACATCACTATACCGGTAGCTATTCACGCGGATCATTTCGGGATTAAGCAGGAAAGTGACCTGGAGCTCGCCAAAATCGAAATTCCATCCATTTTTGATGCCGGAATCACCTCCATTGCGGTTGATGCATCGCATATGCCTGATGATAAGAATCTCCTTGCAAATATCGAACTCAATGCATGTATTCCTTCCTGGGCAGGCCTTGAAACAGAGGTCGGAGAAATTAAAGGCACCCAGGGACTGTCAACCGTGGATGATGCCTCTTTTCTCATTAAAGGTCTGAACGCCTATGGGATATGTCCGGACTGGATCGCCCTCAACAATGGCAGTATCCATGGTCTTGAGGCATCGGGCCAGGGAATTCAGATAGAACTCACCGGAGAAATTCATAGGGCCCTCGCTCCTTACGGAACCTCTGGGGCCCAGCATGGAACATCGGGGAACAGCTCCGAGCGACTTCGTGCCATATGTAAAGAAACGGCTACAACCAAGGCAAATGTCGCCACCGCCTTGCAGATGGTTTCCTGGGGACTTGAAGTGAATGACGATGGAAATGCCATTAGTGATAGCAATGGAAGATTTATAAAAATAAAAGGCGAAGGGGTATCCGAAGAGATGTGGGAACAGATGGTTGCCTACGCCGATGATAAGGGCTGGAAGGGAGGAGACTATAAGAAGTTGAATCTTCTTTTTGAAAATAGTCTTTGTGCTCAGTCAAAAGAAATTCGTGACAGAATGTGTAAACGGGTTGAAAACTTTGTTTACAATATGCTTGTAAATGTTTTCTCAGCAGATGGAACTGCTGATCTTGCCAAGCAAGCAATACTTGAGGCGGGTTCCTATGATCTTGGTCCCAAGGCTCAGCGTATAGAAAATCCAGAGGACTGGACAAAAGAAAAAATTGTAGCACGAGCTACCGAGCTTGATACAGATAAAGGACCGGAAGGGGATTTTGATGACTGATGTAAAGAAACAATTGCCAATGAAGAAAATTTTAGTAACCGGAACAGCTGGATTTATCGGTTCTTTTCTGGCGCGTAAGTTATGTCAGTCAGGCTGTGAAGTTGTTGGTCTTGATACAATAACAGATTACTATGACGTAGATTTGAAAAAAGATCGTCTGTCAAAAATTGCCGAGGCTGATGGCTTCCAGAACCTGGAACTTGATATCTCGGATCGCGGAGCCATGGAAAAATTGTTTAGCGACCACAGTTTTGATGCGGTGGTCAATCTTGCTGCTCAACCGGGGGTTCGCTACTCGCTTATCAATCCCGCTTCCTATATTGATACCAATATCGTCGGCTTTGCCAACCTTCTTGAAGGCTGTCGCCATTCAGGGGTAAAACATTTTGTCTACGCCTCTTCAAGCTCGGTTTATGGCGCCAATACCCATCAGCCATATTCAGAACATGATAACGTTAATCATCCCGTTTCCCTGTATGCGGCTTCAAAAAAATCCAATGAATTGATGGCTCACTCCTACAGTCATCTTTTTGGCCTTCCCTGTACCGGACTCAGGTTTTTTACGGTATATGGACCCTGGGGACGGCCTGACATGGCTCCAATGCTTTTTGCCAGGGCGATCCTTGCAGGAGAACCCATCAATGTCTTTAATAATGGGCATATGGAGCGTGATTTCACCTTTGTTGATGATATCGTTGAAGGCGTTGCCCGGGTGATTCAGAAACCCGCGGAACCGGATTTTGACTGGAAAAGTGATACACCGGATCCTGCCACATCCTATTGCCCCTATCGTGTCTATAATATCGGCAATAATAAGAAAGAACGGCTTCTTTATTTTATCCAGTTACTGGAAGAAAATCTTGGCAGGAAAGCAGATAAGAATTTTCTCCCCATGCAGCCGGGAGATGTCCAGGCAACCTATGCCAACGTCGATGATTTAATAAGAGATTTTGATTATAAGCCAGATACGCCGCTGGATGTCGGGGTGAAGCGTTTTGTTGAGTGGTACCTGGAGTATTATAAAAAGTAATATAACGACTCCGCAATATCTGTTCAGCTAACTGTGACTTGCTCTGGAACGGGGGCTTTAGCCCCCGCCATTCTGGTATTTTATGTATGTTTCCAAGTGATTAAGTGTTGAATTAATAACACCGAACACCGAACACCCAATACCTCTCCGTTAAGCTTTCATCAATTCCATCGCAGCATTGATAATAGAGGGTGAATCCAACTTCGAATTTTTCCACAGTGTTTTTTGTGGACCGTGTTCAATAAATTGATCCGGATAGCCAAGCAGATGGGTTTTTACTGTAAAGAGCTTGTTTTTTGAGAGAAGTTCGAGCACAAGGCTTCCAAAGCCGCCATGTTCTGCATTGTCCTCTATCGTAACCAGTCGTCCTGTTTTTTCCGCCCATTCACAGATCAGCTCACTATCCAGCGGTTTGATAAAACGTGGATTGATAACAGCAGCACTGATGCCAAGTTTTTCTAATCCCTCTGCAGCGTGCATTGCCGGATATACCCTGTTGCCAATAGGCAGCAGGAGAATATCCTTTCCTTCGCGCAGTAATTCACCCTTACCGATTTCAAGAGTAACAAAGTCCGTGTCAAGGCTTACATCTTCTCCGGAGCCACGGGGGTATCTGATGGCTGCAGGACTGGAGAGCGATATTGCAGTGTGGAGCATATGCTGCAGCTCGTTCTCATCCTTTGGTGCCATATAGGTAAGATTAGGAATAAATCGTAGAAAAGATATATCAAAAACACCATGATGAGTAGGGCCATCGTCTCCAACCACACCACCACGGTCAATAGCAAGGGTTACCGGAAGATTGGGGATGCAGACATCATGGATGATCTGGTCAAGTGCTCTCTGAAAAAAAGAGGAATAGATAGCAACAACGGGTCGCATTCCCTCAACGGCAAGGCCTGCAGCAAAAGTCACTCCATGCTGTTCGGCAATTCCCACATCAAAAAAACGCTCCGGGAACTCTTTGCTGAAGTTTGTGAGACCGGTCCCTGCGGGCATGGCAGCAGATATCCCAATCACTTTAGGATTGCTTCTGGCAATTTTGCAAAGTGAATTTCCAAAAACTTCGGTATAACTGGTCGATCCTGTGGATGGGTAGGGAACACCGGTTGTGACATCAAAGGGACCAAGACCGTGGTAGCTACCAGGGTTTTTCTCTGCCGGTTCGTAACCCTTTCCTTTTTGAGTAATAACATGGACCAGTACCGGACCGTCCACATTGTCTCTGATGTTTTCAAGGGTTGGAATCAAATCTTCCAGTTCATGGCCGGAGATGGGGCCAATATAATAGAACTTCAGGGCCTCAAAAAGCATTGCCGGGGTGAAAAAACTCTTAATGTTTTCTTCACTTTTTTTAAGGACATTTAAAAAACGGTCACCAACGCCGCTGAGTTCCTTGAGCCGGATGGAGATATGTTTACGGAGTCGTCTAACAGTTTTACTAGTGAGCTGTCTGGAGAGAAAACTTGACATAGCGCCAACGTTTTCAGAGATGGACATCTCATTGTCGTTTAAAATTACAATGAGATCCTTGTCCAGATGTCCAGCCTGATTAAGGGCTTCAAAGGCCATGCCGGCGGTCATGGAGCCATCACCAATGATGGCAACCACCTTATGTCTATCTCCATTGAGATCCTTGGCACAAGCCATGCCAAGGGCTGATGAAATTGATGTGGACGAATGTCCGGTTTCAAATGCATCAAATTCGCTTTCTTTAAATTTGGGAAATCCACTCAGGCCTTTGTATTGTCGAAGAGTGGGGAATTTGTCCTGTCTGCCAGTGAGCAATTTATGCGCATACACCTGATGGCCCACATCCCAGACAAGTTTATCCTTCGGAGTGTTGAAGACATAGTGGAGGGCAAGGGTGAGTTCGACCACACCAAGGCTTGGTGCCAAGTGGCCACCGGTTTTGGAAACAGTGTGAATAATGGTTTCGCGCAGATCGCCGGCTATGGTATCAAGCTCAGGGATAGTCAAAGTACGAAGGTCTGCAGGAGACTTGATATCAACGAGTCTGGTAGCTGTGGTATCTGTATTCTCTGTTGTTAACATGATGGGTATCCTGGTGGTCACCCTAATTAATGTGACCGGGTATATATATAATCTGCCAGTTGGCGCAAAGGTTCTGCTTTGTCGTCAAATCCCAGAAGGCAATTCTTTGCCTCTTTCACTGCATTCCTGGCACGTGTTCGTGTCTCATCAATACCAAAATAAGCAGGATATGTGGCTTTGCCAAGTTCGGCATCACTTCCTGCCGCCTTTCCGAGTTGTTCTGTGGTGCCTGTGGCATTGAGCAGGTCATCAACAATTTGAAAAGCCAGACCTATCTGGTTTCCGTACTGCTCCAATGCATGGAGCTGATTCCTGTCAGCATCGGCTGCTATGGCCCCCGAGACCACAGATGCTGTAATAAGGGCTCCGGTTTTGCTTTTGTGAATCGTTTGCAGTGTTCCAAAGGGGAATTGAGTGTTTTCACTTGCAATGTCAAGTGCCTGCCCGCCAACCATGCCGTAGGATCCGGCGGCACGTGCTATGCAGTGAGTGATTGCAAGCTTTTTGTCTGCAGTAAGGTTGCCATGTTCCGAGTTACAGAGAAGATCAAAGGCCCAGGTGAGTAATCCGTCTCCAGCCAGGATGGCTCCTGCTTCACCGTAAAGCACGTGATTGGTTGCTTTGCCGCGGCGTAAATCATCATCGTCCATGGCTGGCAGGTCATCATGGATCAGCGAGTAGGTGTGGATGCATTCAAGGGCACAGGCAACGGGCAGAACATCCTGGTCGTCAATGTGGGTTCCACCCACAGTGCGGGCAGATGCCAGGCAGAGAATGGGGCGAACCCTTTTGCCGCCAGCTAGCAATGAGTAACGCATGGCTTCGATATGCTCTTTGAAATCACCAGCGGCTTTAGGAATATAGCTGTCAAAGGCAGCTTCAACCAAAAGCCTCTGTGTGTTAAGGTAGCTCTTGATCTCCATGATCCAACTCATCAAATGGCTCTTTGGTGAGTCCACCCTGTTTTTCAAGGAGTAATTCCACCTTTGCTTTTGCTTCGGTCAGTGTTGTGTTGCAATAGTCAACCAGGCCAATTCCTTCATCAAATTTTTTCAGGCTTTGCTCGAGGCTGAGATCACCATTTTCCAGTTCTTCGGTGAGCTGCTCAAGTTTTCCTAATGCATTTTCAAAAGTTCGTTTAGCCATTTTTATTTAACTCAATTTCTCTTACTTGTGATAATGGGGCGATTTAAAAAACACACGTTACATCAATCTTGAGTAATTAATCTCTGTGAAGATGCTGAATTGCTTTTCTTTCCCTATAAAGACCATTATATATATTCACAGTTGAAGGAGAAGTCGAGAAGAAAGTGGTTTGAGCAGATCCCCTGAAGATGAGTAAAATTGATTCCCATATAGATGCGTTTTTAATCTGGCTTGAGGTGGAAAAGGGCTACTCTGTCCACACCGTTTCCGGGTATGGTCGTGATCTGTCAGGATTTGCCGGAACGCTTCCTGAAAATCAGGAAACAGAGAATATTGAGGCTCTTCATATTCGTCGCTTTGTTGTCAGTCTCCATGGCCATAATAGTGCTGCAACCGTGGCACGAAAACTTTCAGCTCTACGAACATTTTTTAAGTTTCTGTTGCGGGAGGGTAAAATAGTACATGATCCCATTGCCGGGATAACAGGTCCAAAGACAGGGAAGTATCTTCCGGTTTTTCTCACCGTCGATGAAACCTTTTCTCTCCTGGAAGCACCTGGCAAAAAGGATAGATTTATGCTCCGTGATTGTGCGATCCTTGAGCTTCTCTATTCCACCGGGATGCGTGTTGCCGAATTGGTTTCACGGGATCTTTTGAACCTTGATTTTACAACTGAAATGCTTAGGGTGAGGGGCAAAGGGAATAAGGAGCGACTTGTACCCGTGGGACGACCAGCTCTTGAGGCCGTGAAGGCCTGGTTTCCGCAACGGCAACAACTCATAACCGATCGTGCCGGAAGAGGACGACCAGTGGAAAGAGCTGCTTTGTTTCTCAATGGTCGTGGAAGTCGTTTGACAACGAGAAGTGTGGAGCGGCTGGTAAAGTCCTATGGCGAGCGGGCGGGTATTCCCCAGATTGTGACTCCCCATGCCCTGCGACATTCATTTGCCACCCATTTGCTGGAGATGGGGGCTGATTTACGATCCGTTCAGGAACTTTTGGGACATGCAAGTCTGTCAACCACGCAGCGCTATACGCATCTGACACTCGACCATTTAACGGAAGTATATGATAAGGCCCACCCCCATGCCAAATAAAGTGTAACTATCCAGAAGCACCCATCTTTATCCATTTTAACCTGCTTACATATAACTTCATATGCGGCGTAGGCTATAATGAACAACTATGAGGCACTTCTGAACAGTTACTGCTCAGAAATCAGGGTAATATCGTGCCCCGCTGAAGTTACAATGAAAAAAGGCGAACTTTCTGATTAACTATAATAAAAATAAATATTATGAAAATACGTTCAACAACAATACTTGCGGTTCGCCATAACGGTCAGGTTGCAGTGGCTGGAGACGGCCAGGTTTCTCTCGGCAATACTGTTATGAAGCATCAAGCCAAGAAGGTGAGACGACTCTATCACGGTAAGGTCATTACAGGATTTGCAGGAGCAACCGCCGATGCCTTTACTCTTTTTGATCTCCTTGAGCAGAAACTTGAACAGTATAAGGGCAATCTTATGCGGGCAGCCGTTGAGCTTGCTAAAGAATGGCGTACCGACAAAATGCTGCGCAGGCTTGAAGCCATGCTGGTGGCTGTGGATGAAGATTACTCCTTACTCCTGAGTGGAACTGGTGATGTTATAGAGGCCGATAATGGTGTTCTTGCAATTGGTTCGGGCGGTCCCTATGCCCAGGCAGCAGCTCTGGCACTCATTGATAATTCTGATTTGGATGCCGAAGAAATCTGTCGTGCTTCCATGACCATAGCCGCCGATATCTGCGTCTTTACCAATCATTCCATCGTAATTGAAAAAATATAAAATAAAGTGATGATACCTACACAATCTCTCACCCCCAAAGATATAGTTGTTGAACTTGATAAGTTTATTGTCGGTCAGGCAGATGCCAAGCGATCCGTTGCAATAGCATTGCGAAACAGGTGGCGCCGGCGTCAGGTTCCATCACCTCTACGTGAGGAAATTGCCCCTAAAAATATTATTATGATAGGGCCCACCGGAGTCGGGAAGACAGAAATCGCCAGACGTCTGGCTACGCTAGCACAATCGCCGTTCTTCAAAGTTGAGGCCTCAAAGTTCACCGAGGTTGGCTATGTGGGACGGGATGTTGAATCCATGATTCGTGATCTTGTCGAAATCGCTATTACCATGGTGAAAAAGGAAGAGCGAGAGCGCCTTCAGGGACTGGCTGAAGCCAATGCCGAAGAACGAATCCTTGATGTTCTGCTTCCTCCGGTGCATGCTCCATCACAAATGCAGACAGGTCCGGCTGGGATCCATTCATTTGTAACAAAACAGGATTCTCCGGATATGGAAACGCTACCTGAACAAACACAGGAAGACGACTCCACCCGGGAAAAGTTCCGGGAAATGCTGCGTCAAGGGAAACTTGATGAACGGGAAGTTGAACTTGACCTTGCGGAATCCCGATCCACCCCTATGGTTGAGATCATGACCACCTCCGGGATGGAGGATATGCAGTCCAATCTTCAGGATGCCTTCAGTAAGATCTTCCCAAAAAAGAAAAAGAACCGCAGGGTAAAGATCCCCGATGCCCTTAAGGGGTTGACTCAGGAAGAAATGGATCGTCTTATCGATATGGACAAGGTTACCAATGAGTCTCTTAGACGCACGGAAGAATCAGGTATAATATTTCTTGATGAGATTGATAAAGTTGCTTCACGAAGCTCCGGGGGGCATGGACCCGAGGTCTCACGGGAAGGTGTTCAACGGGATCTACTGCCCATCGTAGAGGGATCCACCGTTACCACTAAATATGGAATGGTGAAAACCGACCATATTCTTTTTATAGCAAGTGGTGCTTTTCATCAGTGTAAACCATCTGATCTTATTCCTGAGCTGCAGGGACGGTTTCCCATTCGGGTTGAATTGACCCCCTTAGGGAAAGATGAGTTTGTACGTATTCTGATAGAACCTGAAAGCGCACTGGTGAAACAGTATATTGCTATGATGGCAACGGAAGGTGTGACACTGGTTTTTGAGCCGGATGCCATCGAGGAACTTGCTGGAATTGCTGTTGAAGTAAATGAAAAGACTGAAGAAATTGGAGCGAGGCGTTTGCACACCGTTATGGAAAGAGTACTCGACGAACTCTCTTATGATGCCAGTGAACGGGATGACGAGCCTTTTGTGGTAACTGCTGCTTATGTGCAGAAACAGCTAAGGGATGTGGTTGAGGATAGGGATCTCAGCCGATATATCCTGTGATAGATTACTACTGTACTCCTAAGCTTCTGTCGTAAAAAAAACGTAACTATTCACCAAAATTGAGTTTGAGTCGGAATTGCATACCGAATACGCTGGTAGGAAACTGGGACATGACCCAATTCGTCTTTGTCTTTTGAATAGGGAACGTGTCCCCCGATTCCGGATAAATATTGTGCCGTTCAATAGCATGGTGAATAGTTACTAAAAAACAAGGAAATCGGTTTTTGGTTTTTACTGCGATTATGAAAAGGTATGTAGGGTGAAGGCAAGGCTGTATTACAGCGACCTTCAGCCTTTCTGTGCCTTCAGCCTAAAAAAAACTTGGTTGCGGGCAGAGCCCGCTTGAAAATAAACAGGAATCAAAAATATGCGCTATATAGATCCGGATTTAAAGTATTGTCCCCAATGTGATGAGGAATATAGGGAAGAAATAATCAGCTGTGCCACATGCAGTATAGAACTTATCTCAGGTACTGAAAGACTTGCCATTGAAGAGGCGGCAAAGGCAAAACTCAGCACTCGTTCCATGGATATTTCACCGGATGATGAGCTTGTGAATATCAGAAAAGGTCCTTTGGGAGAGATGAAAAAGCTTCAGGCCCTGCTTGGCTCTGAAAACATCCCGTCAATGGTTGCGGGAGAAAAAAACAATTGTGGAAAAGGCTGTTGTGGCGCGGAGATGTATCTGCAGATAAAAATGGCAGATGGAAAGGATGCAACAGAGATTTTGGCTCAGGAATTCAAACGAACTACAGCTCTGGATTCTCATGACTTAAGCAACGTTCACGCAGTTTTTGATACGGGAGCAGCAAAATCTACCTGTCCCGCCTGTGGAACGACATTTTCGACCAGTGAATCCACCTGCCCTGATTGTGGCCTCTGTTTTTAAGCCACTTTAATCCCGGATACGGTTATATCGGATCCCCCTGGGGAAGAATTACGGCCTCATTGTTCCGAAATATTGCAACGCGGTTACGGCCCATATGTTTGGCGTGATAGAGTGCAGTGTCTGCTGTGTTGATCAGGTCGTTTTCATTCTGGGTGACCAGTGAAGAGAGGCTGGAAACGCCAAGGCTGATGGTAACCAGGATAATCTGGTCTTTATGGTAGCAGGTCTGTTGTTCTATTATAAGCCGTAGTCGTTCTGCAACAAGGCCGGCTTTGTGAAGATTGGCCATGGGAAGAATGATAAGGAATTCCTCACCACCGTAGCGACAAATAACTTCTTCATTACGCAGGTTAAGACCAATGACTGAGGCGACTTTCTTGAGAATCATGTCTCCAGCTTCATGTCCGTAGGTATCGTTAACATTTTTGAACTTGTCGATATCGATCATTATGGCGCTGAGGTCACTCCGATAACGAAGTGCTGTGGAGAACTCTTCTTCCATGCGAATCAGCCCGAAACGTCTGTTTAAAACATGAGTCAACGAATCATAGGAGGCCATCTCCTGGATTTTATTGTGGAGCAGGGCATTTTGAAGATAAGGCGCCATATAACCGGAATAGGTTTCCAGCATTTCCATCGGCATAATTTCAGGAGCTTTATTTGATCCACAGGCAGCTATTACCAGTCCCACGGTACTTTTGTCAGCTATCAAAGGAATTATACGGATAAATTTTGGTTTGAAGATACCTAGTGGGGTGGTGATAGCAATCCAGTTAAGATTACTGGGCTCAGTATCGATGGTGTGAATTTTACCGGATTTAATAGTTTCACCAATGATACCCTGCCAGGTCTCAAGTTTTTTTGGTAGTTTGTCATCTGTGTCAATGTCATGACTGGCCAGCAGGACCATTTCGTCTTCTATTTTCCCGTAAAGGACACCGGATGTAATACAGGTGGTTTCTATAAAGTATCTGAGAATGATATCGCTGGTGGTATCCAGGGCTATATTGGATGAAAGGTTTGCAACAATGCCTCTGAAACTGGCTTCATGGGTCAAGCGCTGTTCAACGGTACTGCTCATGGTATTAAACGCCTGGGTAACCTGGCCGATCATGTCATTGCTTTTAACTTCGATTTCATAGCTTGTTGGGCTGTATTTCCTGCTAAACATTGCAGAACTAATCTGTCTGTTAACCTGATTCATGCCTTCCACAAGAAAGCGGAGCTGTTTGGATACAACTAGAGAAAAAAGAATATAGTTAGCAACTCCAACGGTTATACCAGCAGTTACACACATCAGGGTAAAGCTGACGGAAACGGCCCGCGGGTCACTGAAATATACCTTTACAATTGGGGGAAATGCCATTCCCATAACAAATCCAAATGTGATCATACATAAAAAAAGAATGCGGAAAACATTTTTAAGTCTGGCCTTTGGATTGGTTTCGCCGTCTTCTTGCGGTACGATTGGCAATTTTTTAGGGAATTGGTCAGTCATTAGATCAGGCAGCTTTGCCCTGCCCCCATCGTTTACGTTTGTGACTTACAATAGCCTTTTTTTTGTACGACAGGGCCTTGTATCCTAGGATCTGTTCAGTTTCGTCGTTAAATCCACGACAGGGCCGGATGGTCAAATCTTTTAAAATCTCGATATCCACTTCTCCCTGGCCTGGAAAATGCATGGTGAGGAGCAGGGGACAGTTGCCGTGATAGCGGTAGAGAACCTGCTTGAGGGATTCCAATCGTTTTCTGCTGATTTTTTCACTGTCCAGTTTTATCTGTATGGATTCCGTATGGGTCTCTCTTGCCTGAGGAAGCAACTCAAGGGATTCGGCAATGATCTTTGGCCCGCGTTCATCGTTTTGAACAGTTCCCTGGACAATGATGCTTTCAGTGGAGGTGAGTAAAGAAGAACATTCTGCAAAAGTATTTGGAAAGACGATAACTTCCACAGCATTTAAAAGATCTTCCACAGTAATAAAGGCCATAAGGTCACCTTTTTTACTTTTCAGCTGTTTGCAACTACGGATTAATCCGCCAATCCGGACCGGTTGGTCCTCACCGTACTCAGCAAGACCTGCGATATCGGTATCTGTGATGGTTTTAATCTCTGCTAAATCTTCGTCGAGCGGATGACCTGTTATGTAGAAGCCGACGGTTTCCTTTTCCTTGGTGAGCCGTTCCCGTTCCTCCCATTCTGGAATATCAGGAAGAGTGATGCTACTTTTCTCCGTGGTATCCGTTGCCGGAGATAGGCCAAAGAGAGACAGCTGCCCGCTCTGTTTGTCACGTTGAACTGCTTTTGCCTTGTCCATGGCCTGATCAATAATGGCCATAAGTTGAGAACGTCTACAGCCCACTGAATCAAATGAGCCTGATTTAATAAGACTTTCGATAACCCGGGAGTTTACTTTTCTGGAGTCCACACGGTTACAAAAGTCCTCAAGGGATATGTATTTTCCGCCTTTTTCCCGTTCTTCAATAATTGAGTGCAGTGCGGCCTTCCCTACATTTTTTACTGCCGCAAGTCCAAAGCGAACCCGGTCATCATGTACTGAAAAATCAATTAAGGATTCATTGATATCTGGAGGTCGTACTTCAATGGAGTGTTCCCTGCACTCATTAATGTACAAGACAATCTTATCCGTGTTATTCATGTCGCAGGAAAGAAGAGCGGCCATGAATTGGGATGGATAATGAGCTTTGAGATAAGCTGTCTGGTAGGATATTAGTGCGTATGCGGCGGAATGAGACTTGTTGAACCCATACCCTGCAAATTTGGCCATCAGGTCAAAAACATACTCAGCTTTTTTTTCATCAACATCATTGTTCTTGGCACCTGCCATGAACTTGACTTTTTCCTCATCCATGACCTCCACTATCTTTTTACCCATGGCCCGTCGTAAAATATCAGCATCGCCCAGATTGTAATTGGCAAGGATATTGGCAATCTTCATAACCTGTTCCTGATAGACGATAACGCCGTAGGTCTCTTCAAGGACGGGTTTGAGTTGCGGTAGGGGATAGTTGGCCGTTGCCCGGCCATGTTTGGTCTCGACAAAATCGTCAACCATGCCGGAATCAAGTGGTCCGGGACGATACAGAGCAACGAGCGCAATAAGATCACTGAATTGTTCGGGGGCAAGTTTCACCAGCAATTCACGCATTCCCGAGCTTTCAAGCTGGAAGACACCGAGTGCATCCCCTGAACAGAGAAGTTCAAAGGTTTTGATGTCATCCATGGGCAGAGCGTCAATATTAAGATCGATTCCAATGTCAGCTTTGATATGCTTTAAGGCGTAATCAATCACCGTAAGCGTTTTGAGGCCAAGAAAATCAAATTTAATAAGTCCTGTCATCTCAGTATGCTTCATATCATACTGGGTTAGGGTCTCTCCCTCCTTTCCCTTACATGTTGGGAGGTACTCTACCATGGGCTTTGGAGAGACAACCACACCGGCTGCATGGGTGGAGGTGTGGCGGGCTAGTCCTTCAAGGGTCTGGGCAACCTTAATAAGTTCCGCAATGCGTGGATCTTTGTTTGCGGCGTCTGCAATGCGTGGCTCTTCATCGATGGCCTTGTCAATGGTCATTTTCAGGGCATCGGGAATGAGTTTTGCTATTTTGGTAACTTCACTGAATGGAATATCGAGAGCCCTTCCAACATCACGGATAACGCCTTTAGCCTTCATCGAGCCAAAGGTGATAATCTGGGCAACATGGGGAGCACCGCCATATTTACGGCGGACATAATCAATCACCTCACCACGTCTGTCCTGACAGAAATCAATATCAAAGTCAGGCATGCTGATACGTTCGGGGTTGAGGAATCTCTCAAAAATGAGGCCGTAGGGAATGGGGTCTATATTGGTGATGCGCATGGCATAGGCGGCAAGACTCCCGGCTCCAGAGCCACGCCCTGGTCCCACGGGAATCTCATGGTCCAAGGCCCAGTTGATAAAGTCTGCAACAATAAGGAAGTATCCGGGAAAGCCCATGGAGTTGATAATTCCAATTTCATATTCGAGACGTTTTTTATATTGTTCTTCAACCTCTTTGTTAAATGTCCCGGCCTCTCGCATGGCAACAAAACGATCCTTGAGTCCGTCCCGGCATGCATCAACAAACATTGATTCAAGGGTCTGACCTTCGGGAACGGGAAATTCTGGAAAATGGTAACCCTCCAGGTCGATTTCCAGGTTGCAGCGATTGGCAACTTCTACGGTGTTTGCCAGGGCCTCGGGGTGGGCCTTGAAGCTTTGTTGCATCTCCTCAGGTGTCTTGAAATAGAAGGTGTCTGAGGAAAATTTAAAGCGTTTTGGATCATTTATGGTTTTCCCGGTCTGGATACAGAGTAGGACTTCGTGGGCATGGGCATCTTCCTGATTTAGGTAGTGGCAATCGTTAGTGGCAACGAGCTTGATCCCGAGTTCTTTGGAAATTGCAATAAGACCATCATTGGCAGTTTTTTGTTCAGGGATAGAATTTTTCTGGATTTCAAGATAGAATCTGTCGCCAAAAATATCCTGAAAGACTTTGGCTTTTTCTCTGGCAGCATTCATTCCCTTATGTACGACAAGCCAGGGAATTTCTCCGTGGAGACAGGCACTGAGGCAAATTAAGCCTTCATTGTGAGATTCAAGTACCTCCATGTCTATTCTGGGTCTGGAATAGAAGCCTTCAAACTGGGCAATCCCTGAAAGTTTCATCAGGTTCTGATAGCCTTTGTAATTCATGGCAAGTAAAACGACATGATAGGCTTTGGTGGGAGCACTTGCATTACGCTCTGTACGATGACCGGGTGCAATATAGAATTCGCAGCCGACAATGGGCTTGATACCCTTGGCTCTGGCCTTCAGATAGAATTCGAGTGCACCGTACATGGCACCGTGGTCTGTCATGGCGACAGCATCCATACCATATTTTTGACACTTGGCAAGGAGATCCGGGACGCGGATGGCACCGTCAAGAAGGCTGTATTGGGTATGGACGTGGAGGTGGGTGAAACCAGCAGACATATCTATTTGAGCCCCTTTGTACCCTCTTGAAGGGTATTTTCAAAAATAGCGCTCTTAGTGTCGGCGCCAGTGAAATCAGCCTGGATAAGATTTGATCCGGTGAAATCAGCTCCTGATAGATCAGTTTCTTTGAGATTGGCACCCGGTAGGTTTGCACTCAGCAGAGTGGCACCAGCGAGATCGGCACCTTCGAGATTGGCACGGCGCAGATTGGCACGACTGAGATCTGCTCCTCTGAGGTTTGCCCCTTTAAGATTGGCCCCGACAAGGTATGCATTGCGCAAGTCAGCATCTTCAAAGTTACAGTCAGGACAATCCTGAGCCATTGTTTTCACGGTATGCTTCACCTCTTCCTGGGAGGCAGTCGAACCACTGTTTGTGGTGACAGATACGGGAGCTGCAACAGCTTCAGGGGCAGATTGGGCTGTTTCCGGTTCGGACTGGTCTATTGTCTGTCCCGGGCTCATGTTTTTGCGAACGTAGGCTGCTTTTTTATCTTTTTTGGTTTTGATCTTCATTCCGTGGGAATTACCTGAAGATGCCTTTGCTGTGTAAGCAAGTGCGCCATTGGTGGTGAACAGGAGATACTGATTTTTTTCAGCGTCCTTGAAGGTAGAGTAGCAATTTATATCCCCGTAGTACCAGACGTTAAATTTGATACAAAGTTTTCCGTCACTTTTAATATCCCAGGTACCATAATCAGTATTATTATTAAAAATAGAACTTGCTGATAAAGACCCATCCTGGCTGAAATAGACATACGAGTCGAAATCTGAAGAAATAAGGCGTAGGGTGTTTCCGGTAGACAAATCAAAAATTTCCTGGTTGCTTAGTGCAGTTGCTCCGCGGCTTTCTGCCTTGTTTGCAGTGGAAGGCGCGCAGTTGGAAATGATAAGAAGAACAAGGGGATATAACAGTATGGATAGGTGACGAATCAAAATTTTTCTCCTGTTGAATAGGAAATGAGCAAAGCTCCATTGTAAGAGCCCGAACATACCATACTCAACTTGACAATGCACATTGAAAGGGCGAAAAAAAATCGCGGTCTTCAGAGAAAGATAAGGTGAAACTCTTAGGCTTTGATGTTGAAACGCTCCTTAAGTTTCTGGTAAGAGACCAGCTCTTCCTGACGTTCCGATGGGGTTAGGAAGGACTCGAGCTTGGTCCTGAGGATTATGGGATTTATTTCAGAATCGATGGCAATAACCCCCTCCATGATGATTTTTTGCAGTAACAGCTCCTGATTGGTTCGCTCCCGCAGAAAGGATGCAAAGGGAAGAAAAAAGAAGTTGGCACAGACAATTCCGTACAGGGTTGATGTAAGGGCGATGGGTACGGCCTTTAAGATAATTGATGTATCTCCGATACCGCCAAGCATGGATATGAGGCCAACCACACTACCAGTGATTCCAAAGGCTGGAAAAAAATCAGCAATTGTTCGGAGGACGCGTTCTGAGTCTTCCCGTCGCATTCTGAAGAAATAAATTTCAGTGTTGAGAATGTCGCGTATTTGTTCAACCTGATATCCATCAACAAGGCATCCAAGGGCACGTCTCAAAAAGAGAATGGATGTTTCATTTTCCTCTTCCTGAAGAGAGAGTATTCCTTGGATCCGTGATTTGATAGAAAGATCGATCAGGATATGGACAATTTCAGTTTCTTTCTTGATTTTTTTACCATAATTGGCCCTTAAAACCTTTACAACAATAGCAAGCTGTTCAGTTTTAAAGCTGAGAAGTGCTGCACCGGCAGTTCCTCCAAGTACTATTAAAATTCCTGAAATATTAAAATAGAGACTGAGGTTGCCATTGATAAAAAAGCCAAAACAAAAAATAAAGATGCAAAAAAAGAGTCCGATAAAATTTTTATTTTTCATAGGTGTAACATTTTTTAGAAGAGGTTGTCTGTGGTGGCTTTTATTGCCGGAGCTAAACGTTTGGAAACAATGATTTCAACGCGTCTGTTTGCGGCTCGGTTGTGTATATCGCTATTTGGCCTTCGTGGCCGTTGAGACCCGTATCCTGAAACAATAAATTGTGCCGGGTTCATGTCCATATCGTTAATGAGAAATCTGGCAACACTACTGGCACGCACAACGGAGAGTTCCCAGTTAGATGCAAAACGGGAGGAGTGCATGGGTTGATTGTCAGTATGTCCTATAACATTTACCATATAGGGGGAATTCTTAATGACTGCTGTCAGCTCTCTTAGCGACTGCCTGGCGGTGTTCGAGAGGTCAGCCTGACCGGTATAGAAGAGAAGGTCACCGGTGAGAATGATACGCATGGTTTTATCGGGTACAAGTTCTATGGACGCAAATTGATCCAGTTCACCCTTGCTGAGAGCCTGTTGACTCATATCGTACATTTCACTGAATGTCGTCGTTTTTTTAACTTCCGGCACCGTTTCCTCTGATATAATTATAGGTGCAGGTTCAATGATATCGTTTAGCAGGGAAGAGGGTGCAGGTTCAGTCTTTAGGAAGGTATCCGGCTCGGCAAGAGTTGTTTCATCACTTGCTGTTTCCGGTGACGGTTCCACATAGACGGTATTCTCCTTAAAAATACCATCGATATCAATATCGTTGAGCTGAATTTTTTCTACTTTTTTTACAGTTCCTGAGTTGATAAGTGGTGTTGCCCGGTTCAGTGGAACGATAGGGACAATGATATCTCCATCACCTAGTATGTCAAGGGCTTCAGTTGTGCTTCCACCTATTACCACCGGCGTATTGATTATCAGAAATTCTTCATTGGATGCCTGGTAGACAAACATGGTCAGAAAAAGAATAAACATGGTCATCATCAGATCCGACCAGGCAACAGACCAATGTACGGGGCGTGAAAGGCGTGCGCGATAGAAGGAATCTTCAATGACAAAATTATTGATTGAAAAGCTGCCGCCTGCAGGAGACTGGGTTGGATATATGCTGGAGGTGGCAGTATCTTCTGTCTCCGGGATTATCGGTGAAGATAAGGCTGTGGAAAGATCTTGCTGCTCGCTCATGTATACCTGTCTTCGCTCTGTTTTGATAAAGTAACTGCAAATCTTTTTTCTTTTTTATATATCGGTGAAAAGGTCGGAAATCAAAAGGAATTTTTTAATAAATGATCATTTGTGAAAAACTGAAGGCTCTGATAGCTTCAAGGCTATCCGGTGTTACACGGAATAACCATGTCTGTGATGAGAGGGGTTGCACATTGTATTCTCTGACTTTTATCATTAGCAATAGGAGTTGTGGTAATAATTCTTATTTCGCATTGACTTTGGGCGCTGTTTTTGTTACGTGTAAATGTTCTTAACGTTACTGCGTGAATGATTCTGAAAAGTGGGCAACGGCCCCGATAACATTATTGTGTGTCAGCTCCACAGTGTACTGGCACTGATGCGCATGCATGCATGAATAACAATACCATGGAGAGAGTATATGAAACAGAAGAAAATGGGAGCACTTATTGGTATTAGTACAGGTCTTGCAGCCTTTGCATCAATTGCTCTGGCATCAGGCCTGGAGACAGATAAGGCTATGTATCCTTATTCCCCCTCTTTGATACAATGGGAGAAATCTGCAGCTGAATTTACTGATCCAGAGACCTGTGCTGAGTGTCATCCGCAGCAGTATGAAGAGTGGCGTGGCTCAATGCATTCCCTGGCCTTTCAGGATCCGATTTACCAGGGAGAGTTGAACTTGGCCATCGAAGCGGTTGGTCATGATGTCGCAAGGCAGTGTGAAGGGTGTCATACCGCTGCCGCGGTGGTTACAGGGGAAGTTAAGGGCGCCGGTTTGAAGGGGTTGAGCCCGATTGCCATGGCTGGTGTTTCCTGTGACGTCTGCCATTCCATCAAGGGACATACCCATTGGCAAACGCCAACCCACCAGCCGGAGAATGGCTCCATGATCCTGTCCCCCGGGAAAGAGGTTGATGGGGAAGTTGTTCTCACCAAATATGGCCCATTCCCACCTGAAGATGGCTGTGGCGAGGGTTTCCATGAATGCGTGGAGTCCCCCTTACATCTGCAGGCGGAACTGTGCGCATCCTGTCACCAGATTACCCATTATGAAAAGCACACACCTCTTGAACTGACCTATACCGAGTGGAAAAACAGTACCTATGCAGCGGAAAATATCACCTGCCAGGACTGTCATATGGTTGAACTGGATACCTTTAAACGTTCTGCAGACACCTTCCAAAAACCTGCGCGCGACGAGTATCGTCACTATTTTAATGGTGCCAATTTCCTGATCTATGCCCTCACCGAGATGGCGGCTAAGAAAGCAGGAGACGAGGAGCTCGCTACAAGTGCCCGCCAGAAGTATGAAATGGCCGTTGGTCGATTGCAGGCAGCTGCTGAACTGGATATCAAGCCGATTTACAGAGATGGCAGGCTTGCTGAAGTGAAGGTTCGGGTCAACAATAGTCGCGCTGGACACTATCTGCCCACCTCTCTGACAAATATTCGTCAGATGTGGCTTGAAGTGACCGCCACCGATGCCTCAGGAAAGGTAATCATGAGCAGTGGAAAGGTTGACGCTAAGGGTGAACTTCCTGAAGACACCAGACGCTTTAACTCCGACGGTATGGGAGAAAATATGCACTTTGCAATTGATCCCTGGGAAATTATAAGTTTTTCCAAACACGATACCATCCCTCCTAAGGGCTACCGTGAAGTGTACTACGGTTTAAGCAGTGATAGCGACGAAGCAATAACCCTAAATGTCAAACTTCGTTTTCGTCAGGCTACCCAGAAAGTGGCCGAGAAACTTCTCAGTCATGTTCCAGATGATATGCACCTTGATGTCATCTACGGTATCACGGAAGTACCACCGGTGCCTATCATTGATATGATCGATGAAACACTGACTATCAATGCAAAGAGTAAGTAACAGGTCTTTTCAGAGATCTGATGCAGGTGTTATGCAAAGTAACACCGGTAAATAGGAAGAAAACCCGGGAACAAAATCAGTAATACTGTTCCCGGGTCATTTGGAGTTACGTGTTTTTATGGAGTCATGCTTTTTTGTCTTGATCTGACTTGGAAAATTCAGCGAATGGTTTGACCTCTCCACTGTGTATCTGTTTCAGGAGTTCCTCCGGGCTCTTGATAAATTGTTGCACATCTTTACGAAGAACAAAGAACTCATCGTTAAACCCCGATATAAGGTTACGATGTTCCCACCTTGAGATATAATATTCTATAATTTCAGGAAGTTTTGAGTAGATGGTTTGCTCCGGCCAAGGGTCAGTAAATGAGGAATTCCTGAGCTTGGCATTGTTGAGTGTCTGTGTTTCATAGAATTGACTCAAGAACATGAGTTCTGCTGGCATTTTAGTATAAATTCCAATATGTAATAATCCATTGAGGAGCCTTTGGAGGACCCCAGAACCAAATTGGGCAACCCGAAGCGGCAAGAAGATATTCCTTGGTTTTTTTACGCCAAGTAAATTCTTTATTGTCTGGATAAGTTGCACAAGTTCAACGGGCTCAGAATCAACAAAATTATAGAATTCTCCAGAGAATTCATCCCTGTTATTCAGGGCATGGTGGATAAAGCGAGGAACCTTTTTTGCGTTGGAATAGGAATGTTGAACGCCTCTGGATGTCAGGAAAATTGGCATTACCTGATCAGCTATTGAGTGGAGTAAGCGGTGGAATCCCTGAGTTTTGTGATCATGCTTTCCATAAACAATTCCGAGTCTGATGGTTGTGAAATCGAGTCCCTCATACTTGTGCATATGCTGAAGGGTCTTTTCGCTCATGAGTTTCGATTTTGCGTAATTGGAAAGGTCAGCATCAAGAGTGCGCTGTTGATCTTCACTAAGGTGAGTCCCTGCTGGAAAAACAGCGGCTGAACTAATGTAAATATAGGGAATATTGAGTGTGAGGGCAACTTTTGCCAGGTTGATACAGCCCAGGTAATTTATAGTGTAGGAGAGCTGTGGATCAGCGTCAATTGCTGCAATGGCTGAGTTTACAATGAAATCAGGTTTCCAGCGTCTGGTGTAGCGTTTAATATCCTCTTCGCTGGCAAGGCTCATTGCTTTCGAATTGGGCGAAAGGATTTCAATATCATTACTGCAGCATTTATTGAAATAGTGGACCATGCCGCCACCAATTAAACCAGTTCCGCCAACAATGATCCCCCGCTTTTTTTTTGAGTGTTGTATCATAAGACTTCGTATTTTGAAGAGTCCTGAGGTATTCTCTTAGGGGAAATAAGAGTAATTCTTCCTGCTTATTTCTTTATAACAAACACAGTTTTCAAAAACAAGCGAACACCATTATGGTTCGTGGTCTGGAATTTTGAAAATATATTTCAACCGATGCCATTTAACCCATGAAGAAAACAATGAAAAATATGATTTGCATCCTGGCTGTGCTGCTTTCTGCCTGCACGGTCCTGGCTATGGACGTTCCAAATCAAACGAACAGCTGCCATTGCTTTAAGGATAGAGTTTTTGAGCCGGATAAAAAATTTTCCGCTGACAAATACCTCATTACAACAAGCTTTAATTCCTTTATCGCCGCTAACTTCCATATCTCAAAAAGTGAAATAGTGATGATGAAAATGAAAGGAGGAGTGGATCCCGACGATCTTCTTATCGGCCTTTTTGTTGCCCGGGCAGGAGAGGTTGAACTAAACAGTTTGCTGGCCATTCGTGACAATGGCGGAAGCTGGAAGCAGATTCTTACCTCTAAAAGTCTCCACACCGATAAAAGCAACGAAAACTCCCTGAATGCCATTTTAACAGCCATTGGGAACGGAGAAAAAGCTGCTGAGGCGGTCACTGATCAGCTGTTAAAAGAATTTTTTGAGATTTCGGATATTGATATTACAGCTTTACGGAAAGAGGGTGCAAGCGGCCGTGAAATTACCCTTGTATATCTGCTGGAACGTTACGGAAAACGTGATGCGACTGCAGCTGATATCTTAACAATGTACACCAGAAAGAAAATGAGCTGGGGGGAGATTGCCAGGTATTTTGGATTGACTCCCAAGGAAACAGGCAGACTTCTGTTAGGTCAGGTGTAGTCGTTTAGATTCGATTGGTATTTTATTACGTATATACAGTCGAAAGCTATAATCGAGAAGAGATCCAGAATTTAAGATGATACCAATAGCAATATTAGCCAAATGAAATGAAAGGGAATATTGCCCAGTATTATAAGAAAGGTAACTTTAAAGTTTCAACTGGTCAGCCACCCAGGAAAGATCCAATTCTTCCAACTTGTAACGGGTAGGGATGCCAGTTTCTACGTTCCAATCACTCTGGCGGTAATATTCGTCCAAGGCAGATTCAAACTGCTGTCGGTCAACGAAAAGCCCGTCACTTTTTCCGCCTTTCAGGGCTTTGTTGAACATTTTTTCCGGCAGGGTGTCCTGCTTCCGATCAATGCCTTCGCGAGCATTAAAAGCACGCTGCATATTTACACTGCGTTCACCAACTTGCAGCAGTTCGTCAATGCTTACATCCCATCCGGTAACATTTTTTACTAAATCGCACAATTCTTGTGGACCCAATAATTGCCAGCTTGCTCCATATACAAAGACACATACATTTACGCTGTTCATTGCGCTGTACAAGTGCTGGGTAACGCGAACATAACGTACCTTGTCCGGCCCCAGCGAGCGATGTTCCATCGGTTTGGTGAAACCGATCATTTTCATTCGATCAGGGTAACTGACGTTACTGCCCTCAACCGGACCGTCATGTTCGCTGCTTTCATGGTCGGCCCCAAAAGGGTTGACTGCGTATATCAAGGCCAGACTGCTCTTCAACTGAGGCATATGGGCCGGAGCTTCCATCTTATGGCTCGTAGTAAGATACGCTTCTGTGTCGCGTCCAATTTCCTGCGCTGCTGCGTGAGATCCCATCCCTAAAACTTTGCCAAAACCTTCAGCTTTGGCGATCATTTCGGTCATTTTAACCATCGCTTCAGCGTTACCGAATTTGAGTTCAACGCCGTCAGTGTCTTCAATGGTGAGCTTGTCGTTTTCAAAGGCTTCCATTGCCCAAGCGATGGTTGCACCACAGGAAATGGTATCCATGCCGTATTGGTTACAAATCTGGTTGGCATAAGCCACTGCGGCAAGGTTGTCAACGCCGCAGTAGCTGCCAAAGGCAGAAGAGGTCTCATATTCCGGTCCGCCGTAGCGAGGATGGACTTTGTAAGGGCCTTCGGTAATTTCTACCACACGCTTGCAACGGACGGTGCATGCATAGCAGGTGTCGTTTCCATATCGATTCTGTTTGCCTTCGTTAGCACCTTTCAGAATGGTTTCATACATTGTGGTTCCGTCTATATTTTCCCATTCGTCAAAAACGCCATTATTGAAATTGCAGGTAGGCAAACCACCGACTGCATGCTGTGCACCTGTGGTTGCAGCAGTACCGTATTTACGCATTAATACTGCGGCGGATTCCGGAAATATTTTTGCTGCGTACTTCGCTAGTTTTGCAATTCCCTTTTTGTCGGCCACCTTGAAATTCTTTTTGCCACTTTTGCCACGTACTGCCACAGCCTTAAGGTTTTTGGCGGCCATAACCGCACCCATTCCAGTGCGGCCATTTGCTCGGTTGCTATTATTAATTATGGACGCATAAAGCACACCTTTTTCACCAGCGGGACCAACTTGGGCCACCTCTATGTTTTTATCACCTAACTCTTCTCGAATGTTGTTTTCTGCATCGCCGGTAACTTTTCCCCACAAATGGCTGGCATCACGCAATTCGTATTCACCGTCGTGAATCCACATGTACACGGGGGTGGGAGATCTTCCTTTGATGATGAAAGCGTCGAATCCAGCGAATTTCATTTCTGCTGGGAAGAAACCACCACTCTGGGAATCGCCGATACCACCGGTAAGCGGGCTTTTGGCAGTAGATGTCATCCGGCTTTGACCGGAAACCGGTGCACCGGTGGTCACGCCCACAGACAGGCACAGTACATTATTCGGCCCCAGGGGGTCAGCGTTGGCCTTCATCTCCTGGAGCATGTAGTACATGTTCAGCGCTGCTCCGCCGAGGTATTTGCGGTAGAAACTTTCCGGCGGTTCCTCCACCGTAAATTCGCCGGTTGTGAGATTAACATGTAAAATTTTACCGTTGTATCCGCAATGCATTCAAAACCTCTTTTGGGTGATTAGCTTGAGTTTTAGTAAAAAGTAAGGATTAAGGGAACCGGCATTTACTTCCTGATCCTAACATTGGTATTTCGTATAACTTTTTCATGTAACTTTAACAGTTCTCATCGTTCCAGGAAAGAGATTCAGCGGAAAGATTAGCAGAGATACTGCAAGAACAGGGTTAAAATGTTTCCTGAATATGTGTAATAAAAAAAATTGAGACCAGATCTGAACAGTTGTTGTTTCAGTCTGGAGATTTAAAGCAGATCTAAGAGTTTTGTTGTATGCAGATATTCAAGAGCATGCCATAAATCGTCTTCACTATGGGGCTCGAGGGTGACCAGTGGATGTAGATTGTTTTGTGACAGGAAGTGAAAAAGACCCTTAAAGTCGAACTCTCCGAGTCCCAGGCCAAGATGCTGATCTGTCTCTCCATTATTGTCGTGGAGATGAAGCTGTCCCAACCAGGGGGAGAGTCTGGGGAGCCAGTCCTGCCATGGTGTTTTGGCAAAACTCATAAGGTGTCCCACATCAAGGCAAAACTTGGCATTGTCTGAATCTAATTTTGTGAGAATGGTTTCATGGGCTTCAGTATTGTTTTCATAGGTGTTTTCCAGCATAAGGATGCAGTCCTGCACCCTTGCTATCCCCGTAAGCTCCTGCCAGGTCGCGTGCGCAGCCTGGAGCCACTCAGCCATTTTGTAGCCCTGTTTGTTTTCTTCAAAATTTAAATGGCATACCATTGATTTTGGCTGGAATATTTCAATAAGTCGAGCAGCTTTTCTAAGTTTATTTCGGCTGGCTTGAAGGATTTTCGGATCCAGTGCTCCGGGAGCAAGGTCAAAAAAAGGTGCATGGAGAGTACAGGAGAGCTGCTTCGCTTTGAGAATGCTGGCGACTCTTTTGAACTCATCTTCTGATTCTTCGTAGAGACAAAGACCTTCCAGGCCAATTTCAGGTTGAATGCCATGGTGGAGAAAGAGATCCAGATAGCGATCCTTTAAGTCATACCAGGGAGCGTTTACGAAACAGCGGGAGGTGATGTGTTTGTATTTTGCATCCATCTAGCGTTCTCCCAGGTATTTAATCATTTGGCTCATACTCAGTTTAATACTCGATGGTCCGGAACGAATAAAGAAGTCTTCCTGTTTGCCCATGGAAAGGAAAACAGGACGTCGGACGCGTTCACATTCAACTATAAGGATTGTGTTGCTTTTAACGCTGACAATTTTTAGATGAATAAATCTGGTGAACTCGGCACCAATATGGGTGTTAAGCATATTTTTAAAGTGCAGTCGACATTTGTCCTCATTGTCAAAGTTATCCGGCTCGGTACCCAGAATTTTTCCAGAATCATCTACTCCGATGAGAAGGATTCCTCCGTCACTATTCATAAAACCGGCAACGGATTTCAACCAGGCTATCTCAATTTCTTTTCCTGCTTTCCCGGTTTTTAAATTGGTTCGCATGGTTGATTTGAATTCGAGGGTGGTGGATTCACCTGCTTTGATAAGGGCGGTAATTTCATTTTCATAGCCTGCGGTGTTGATATGCTGTTGGGGCAGGTCTTTTAACTGGTGGCTATATTTGCGAACAAGAAAAACTGTCATAATGATGCCAAGAAGAAGAATAGAGCCAATAATTACAGCAAAGCGAAGCCATTGCTGATGCAGATCGGAAAATATGTCGTCCTCAGGAATCATGACCGCAACCCAGACATCTTTGTTTGACTCATGAAGCAGGCTTAATCCAAGCCACCAGTTTTTCCCGTCATTCTTAATGGGAATTGCCTGGCTCGTCTCCGGGTTGTTTGTACTGAGAATTGCCCCCACCTGGCTCAAAAGTTGTTTTGACAGAGTGCTCTCCTCGGTTTTGGCTCCAGGCGTGTCATTTAAGGAGTTGTTTCTGATACTATTTAAGAGGGTGCCGTCTTTTTCATAGAGTAAGATTCGACTGTTAGGGGTGATCTGCAGTTCCTCAATAAAGGCCATAAGGCTTTTGATAGTGAAAGAAACACCGGAGACATGGTCGCTGTCTCTGGCGTTGCGTTTTGTCCAGTGGAGACTGGTTGTGATAACGGTCTCTCCAGTTGTTTTCTGGCGATACGGTTCTGTCATAAAAAAACGGGTGCTGGATTCCGTGAGCATGGCACCGCGAAACCAGTTTGCTGTGGCCATGGTGTAGCGTCTCTCGGCGTTCACTTGGGTGCCTTCAATTTTTCCATCGATCCAGCGGGAAGTGGTGGACTCTGTTTTATGGGAATTGTCAAAAAACCATTCGTCATTATGGTGCGAGAGTTGGATGTCGTTTTCTTTGGTATCGGCAATGGAGATGGAGTGAATGCTTGGCTGGATTTCCATAAGGGCCTGAAACTGGGTAGCTATAAGTTCAGGGTCCTGCATTTTGAGGAGGCCGGCCTCACCCCACTTACCAAGAATTTTTAAAATGTTGGTGAGTGGATCTGCAAAAGATTGGAAGTGGGTTGTGACCTGGATATTGGCCTTGGTGATAATGGCTGTCGAAATATCACGCTGGGTTTTAATACCCTGAATCAGGACAATGGTAAGAATGGCACCCGAGGTAACAAAGAGAATGAGCAAAATATCACGAAGAAGACGCCTTTTGATATTTCGTGGGCAGCCTTTAATCAGGTCTGAAAATGTTGCGAGTAGAGACATAGTGATGGTTTCTTTAAAAAAAGCATTTGTAGGAATGAAATTGAAACTATTCCGGGGCAACGGTACACAGGCGCAGGGCAATATAGCCGGAAATACCTGCAAAGAGTGATGCCGCAAGGATACCTATTTTTGCATTGAGCAGGTGTTGCGGGTTGTCAAATGCAAGTCCACCAATAAAAATAGACATGGTAAAACCAATCCCCGCAAGCAGACTTACACCTGCAATCTGGGGCATGCTTACACCGTCGGGCAGCCGGCTCAGGCCGGTTTTAAGCACCAGCCATGAAAAAAAGGTAATACCGATCAATTTTCCGCCTATAAGTCCTGCTATCACGCCGACTGTTACCGGATTGGAAAAGGTTTCGCCCAGTGTTGAAACATCAATGGGAATTCCTGCGTTGGCGAGAGCAAATATGGGAATAATAAGAAAGGATACCGATATATGGAGATTGTGTTCCATTCGTTGCAGGGGGCTTTCCATACAATGAACAAAGTTTTCCATGGACTGGAGGACTTTCTGCTGTTCACCGTTCTGCATAATATGTTTGTCGTCTTCCTGTATACTTTCAAACCGGGTAGTCAATTGTCGCATTCGTCTCACAAAGGGTATGGAATGACAGAGTGAGTTTGCCGGGACGGTGAGTGCTGTTATCACTCCGGCAAGGGTTGCATGGATTCCCGATTCAAGCATTCCAAGCCATAAAAGTATGCCAAAAACAATATAGGGCAGGGGACGACGGATTCCTGCTATATTTGAGAGGAGGAGCATAACAAATGCAAATCCTGCAAACAAAAGTGCCAGGAAATTTATCTGATCTGTGTAAAATGCTGCAATGATGAGAATCGCACCAAGGTCATCAACAATGGCGAGTGCCAGCAGGAAACCAACAAGAGGCCGTGGAATACGAGCTCCGAGGAGTGCCAGAACCCCCATGGCAAAGGCAATATCCGTGGCCATGGGCACACCCCAGCCGGAGATGGCATCACTGCCACCGTTGATTGCAGCATAAATAAGGGCAGGGACAAGCATACCGCCAATGGCCGCCGCAATGGGTAAAATTGCCTGTTTACGATCCGCAAGCTCTCCCACCAGAATTTCCCGTTTAATTTCAAGTCCAACCATAAAGAAAAAGAGGGCCATCAGGCCGTCATTGATCCAGTGTTGCAGGGAGTGGGTTATAGAAAAATAACTGCTTCCAATGGTGAATTTATGATGGAGTATGGCATCGTATACTGGATACATTGCTGAGTTTGCCAGGACCAGTGCAACAATCGTGCAGGCCATAAGCAGCAATCCCGATGAAGCTTCCTTATGAACAAACTCTTCAAAGGGAGTAAGGGCCTGTTTAAAGCTCCGTTGTATGGAGTTTCCGCCAAAGAGTTTCGACAGGCAGTTTGGATTCTCGTCTTCGTTCAGGAATTGGAGTTCAGTATCACTCATGTGCTTTGGTTCCTGATAAAGTTTGTGAGTCTGTGACAAAAGAAATTCCCTGCTGCATTTTTGTACCTATCATAACTCCTTCTATAATGGGTTCGGTGACACCATTTTTACTACTCCACGTTACAATAAATTTGGCTCCTGAGCCACCAAGGGTATCTGATTCCGGGACGATATAGCGAGTGGATGCTAGGGGCGTAATTGTAATGGCTTTGTCCTGGTAATGGGTGAGTAATTTACCCTGAGAATCGTAATAGTCTACTTTTTCAAGGGTGAGCGGGTTTTCCATATCGGTATTCCTGATACTGAGGATTGCTGTGAGCTGAAAGGGTTTGTCTTTGAAACGTGAATCAGCATAGATGTGTGAATATACAGGGACATATACAGTTTGCCCTAACCAGCGCTGCACGGTCAAAGCATGGCTGCTCTGGGGCAGGGCTGCGAGAAGGAGAAAAGCGGTAAGAAGAAGTGAATAACAAGACACGCCTTTTCTATTCATAACAGGTTCCTTTGGTCTGATGTGAGTGTACGAATCCTGTCTGCAATCTCAGTTGAAAGATCTGAAATACAATGGCTGAGTGCCTTTGATAAGGCTTCGAATTCATCAGATTCAGGCAGTTTTCGGAGTCTTGAAGTCTTCTCATACAGGGTGTTGTTTTTATTCGGGGCCAGGATTTTCCAGCGAGCCATCATATAAGCGTAGCCATCACTATCTTTTTCAAAATGGAGTAAATCAATAACTACCTGAAAACCATCCGAGTTCTTGGCATCAGGAAAAGTATAGATCTTCTCACTTCCTAGATCAAGCCTGAGGTTAGTAATAATTGCTGTGGTCAGCATTTCCTGAAGGTTTCCTGCCCACCTGTGTTGTTCCTCAATATTCACAGAGTAGCCTGAGTTCTGAGTGACTAACTGTCCCTGATCAAGGACAGAAGTTATATGAATTGGCCCCACGAGGATACTTACCGGGGATTCGCCTGTGGCTACTACCTGCTGGTCAGAGTTCCACAGGGTGTAATAATAGATGGGAAGAGGTTGTTTTATGCATCCGCTTCCTGAAGAGAGCAGGAACAGGATTGGTAGAAAAAGAATCTCTGTGACTATTTTATTACTCATGTTGAATGAAAGCTCCGATTATTATAATGTTGCAGGATGAGCTCTTTAGGGGCGTAAATAAATAACTTGTACTTTTTATTCATTTATTTACGGCCCCTTATACCGTTTTTGAAGCAAAAAAAGTCCAAGTTATTTATTTACGACGGCTTAGACTGATACCACCTGATTTCTTCCATTTGCCTTTGCACTATATAAAGCCTTGTCGGCTCTGCCTATGAGTTTTTTTCTTGTGTCTTCAGGATGATATTCTGAAACACCGAGGCTGACGGTGATATTGAGTATGTGTTCCTGATACGAGAGCGGGTTATTCATAATAGCCAGGCGCAGCTCTTCAGCCATATTTGCTGCTGCCCGCAGATTACATCTTTTGAGCAGTATGAGAAATTCTTCTCCTCCCCACCTGCAGATGATATCCGTTTCCCGCAACCGGGATTTTATCAGGGTGGCAAGATGCTCCAGAACTGCATCTCCGGCTAAGTGACCATGTGAATCGTTGATCTGTTTGAAATGGTCGATATCGAGCAACAGCAATGACAGTCCATCTGGATTACGATTCTGGTCCAGAAGTAATGGCTTGAAAAGCAACTCAAGTGCCTGGCGGTTGTAGAGCCCGGTCAGCTTATCGGTGGTGGCCATATGTTCGATATCTTGTTGGTAAGAGGAAATCGTTCGGTGAGTAATAAATAGGACAACGGAGGTAATGAAGGCACAAAACAGTAAATTGAGAAGAAGGGTCCTGAGGAGTTTTCCTGTTTCCTGCAACTCGCTCTGCATGATCACCAGGTACCAATCGAATTCTTTTATATAGCGGGTATTCAGTGATATCGGTTGGCCTTTTAAAGTATCCTGGAAGGCAACGGTCTCAGCGGCTGTAACCTTGGTTAGAAAGTCCTTGCTTTGGAGGAGAGCGTGCAACTCCGTTGCCTGCTCCTGGATTTGTTTGCTTGAGGTATTGCTGAGCTTGATATTTCCTCCGCTGTCAATAAAGAAGATATCTCTGTTATATGTTAATTGATATTGATTGATAAGTTTTTGGACTGCATTCACAGTTAACCCAACTCCGGTTGCGCCGATAAATTTCTTATCATAGTCATAGACACGATAATTGATGAATACTGTCAAGGCGTCGTCATTCTTCTGGTCGCTGTCCACATTGATTTCAAAGTCTTCTGTCATGTCCCGGACTCGAAAATACCAGGAATCTCTTAGCTCATCAGGTTTTACCTGTTTAACAAGGCCATCGGGGTGATAGTAATTTCGGGTCTGTTCAGATACGAAAAAAGAAGTGACTGTATTATAGGTTTCCTGGGTTTCCTTGAGATATCGTACAATCGCATTCTGGTTCTGTTCTTTCTCTATTACCCAGTCACGGAGAAAGGTGTTCGATGCCATAAGGGACGAGATAAAGATCGGACGCAAAAGGTCACGTTGGATTTCTGAATAGATCGTATCACTAGTGAGTGGTAATTCACTGTGGGTAAGTCGGTATCTCAGAGAGGCCACTGAAATAAAATAACTCGCCAGGCTGGTGAGTAAAAAACCTACTATCAATAAAATACTCAAAAACGTGATCAGTCGCTTTTTCTGTTTGAACATGGACTATTTTATATCCTGTTTTGATGTTTCTTAAACCGAAGCTATGACTAGAACGGATGTCAGCGCTGTCAAGTATCTAATTTAGTGGGTATTATTTATTATGCTCAGCTTTGCCCGAGTTTTGCAAGCCAAAAATAAAGGCATCGGGGTTGCGATGAATGAAATCGCTGAGCATTTCGATTGATCTGGCAGTTTCTTCAATCTGCTGCATGGCCTGTGTGAATCGATAGTGCAGAGGAGAGTTGGGGGAAATGGTCTTTTCTGCCTGGATAAGGAGGGCATCGGCCTGCTGCAGCGTTGAATCTATAGAGGCAAATGTGGTTTTTAGATCATTTGCCAGGGGGAGTATTTGTTTGTCCAGTGAAGTGACCATCTTGTCCGCATGGTTTGTGAGGCTTGTAAACTGTTCGAGTCCCCCGTCGATCTTTTGAAGAATCGGTGAAACTCCAGTGTCCAGTTGTGAAAGGATTGAGTTTAAACTTGTGGTGGCGCTTAAAAGATCATCGAGGAGCTGTTGAGTCTTCTTCTGGTCAAGGGATTCTGCAAGTCCCGAGGTGAGTTTTTCCAGGGAAGTCAGGGTACTGTTGAATTTGTGGTACAGCTCGCTAAGATTGATTTCACCCATTATTTTTGAAAATTGATGCATTTCAGAAGGTAGGGTGGGGATTTCAAAATACTCTCCGGTCGTATCTCGATAGACAGCGACGCTGTTGTCATAAAAGGCCAGGTCGATATAGCGTTGCCCGGTAACCACACTTTTAAGCTTGAGCTTTGCTCTGAGCCCCTGTTTACACATGGCTTCCATAAAGATATTAATGTCTTCCCGGCTCTTGGCCTTGGGCCCGTCCACAATCAAGGAAGCTCCGGCATTCAGAGAAACAATAACAGGTATAATGATTGCCTGGCTTTTTTCGTCGTTGGCCTTAATATGAATATTGATGGCCTTAACCTGACCAATGGTGACCCCGCGATAGGTGACCCCCGCACCAACACTGAGACCATCGAGAGATCCTTCGAAGTATGTAATGACAAGATTCTCTTTGGTAAAAAACTTATTACCGCCAAAAATGACAATCGCAGTCATAAAAAGGGCAAGAGAGAGGATGACAAACAGACCTATCATTGCTGGTTGAAATGTTTTGTTTGGCATAATGGTATTGGGTTAGGGTTGGTTTGTTAGAGATACACTGCGGCTCAGGAATTGTTTGACCTTGAGACTCTTACTTTCTCTGGCAAGAATATTGGGATCTCCGGTGGCGAGCATTGTTCGTGTTTCCGTATCAAGAAAGATTGAATCGTCGGCTAGAGCAAAGATGGATGGTAGTTCATGAGTGACGATAACAATGGTTGCTCCCAGACTATCACGCAACTCAAGTATGAGATCATCCAGCATTTTTGAACTGATAGGATCAAGACCGGCTGAAGGCTCATCAAAAAAGACAATTTCAGGATCGAGGGCAATGGCTCTTGCAAGTCCTGCCCGTTTTCTCATACCACCGCTGATGGCAGATGGTGGATACTTTGCAAAGCCTTTGAGCCCGACTAGTGCCAGTTTCAGATCTACAATTTCGGCGATAAGTTTCGTCGGGAGGTCGGTGAATTGCTGTAATGGCAGGGCAATATTTTCACCGATGCTCATGGAACTCCAGAGGGCTCCGGATTGATAGAGAACACCACACTTCTGCATCCTCTGAATTCGCTCTTTCTTCGAACTTTTCCAGAAATTTTTACCGGAAAAACTAATATCTCCCGTAGCGGGACGCTTGAGTCCCGTCAGATGTCTCAGTAATGTGGATTTTCCGCAGCCTGATTCTCCCATGATTGCAAAAATGGAGCCTTTTTTGATACTGAAAGTAAGGTTCTGTTGCAGGATGAAATCACCGTAGGCCATGGTGAGATTTTGAACTTCAATGAGGGCATCTGAGGGTGTCATGATTTCTCCTATATCCCAAGTACATTGAAGAAGAAGGTGAATCCGGCATCGCTAATCACTATAAAGACAATGGCTGTTACAACGGCTGATGTAGTTGCTTTTCCGACAGCGTCGGCACTGCGCCCACAGTGCATTCCTTTAATGCAGCCGCAGAAAGCGACCAGATATCCAAATACTACGGATTTTATCATTCCAACAAGAAAGTGATTGAGAGTAATAGCTTTAATTGTTTGTTCGTAATACATAGCGGGGCTGATATCGAGGGAGAGGCAGCCAATAAAAAAACCGCCGAAAATTCCAATAAAGTCGGCACAAATTGCAAGCAGCGGCATCATGATAATCAGGGCTGTTAACCGTGGAAGCACTAAAAAATCAAAGGAGTTGATTCCCATGGTATCCAGTGCATCTATTTCTTCATTGACCTGCATGGTCCCAAGTTGGGCAGCATAGGACGCACCTGTTCGACCGGCCATAATGATGGCGGCCATCATTGGGCCCATTTCCCGGGTCATGGTAAGTCCGACAAGGTTTGCGACATAGATGTCTGCTCCAAACATCTTCAGTTGTACGGCTCCAATAAAGGCCAGGGTGAGTCCTACCAGAAAGGAGATGAGAGCTACAATTGGAAGAGCCTGAGGTCCGCAATCATAGAGAAAAAAGCTGAAATCTTTCTTTAAGTAGCGGGCATGTCCAGTGAAAAAACGAATATAGGATAAAAGAATTTCCCCCGTAAATGCCAGCATTTCATTAGATTGTTTGCCAAACTCAATGGCATGCCGGCCGATACCATCAAGTATTCCAGGATCAGAATATCTATTGTCGGGAGGGGCAAAAGTTTTTTTTTGGCTGAGTCTTAGAAGATTACTGACACCGGATGGTAGTCCTTTGGGCTCAATGGTGATTGCCTGTTTTTCTGCAATTTCTGTAATACGGCAAAGTTCAACGAGAAATCTACTATCCCACTCAATCAGGTGTCTGGTGTCAAAGGAGAGGATTTTGGTTTGAGGTGTGAAGAGATGGCTGAAATCCGGTAGTGCGCAGGGCTCAATGTGGACAGTCCATGAGCCTAAGAAGGTGAGACAGAGTGTCTCTTTCTTGTGGTCGGCTTGTAGGGCGCAATCTGGGTTCATTGGACACTAGCCCGCATTTCTTAGGAACATTTTGTTTTGATTTTAAAATGTTGAGTAACTGCTAATTTGCTCAACTAACAAAATGCAGCCATCTCAACTAGTTAAAAAAACGAGTTAATTGTAATAATTTTCACTCCGATGAACGCAGTAAACGGAAGTGCAGCAGGCAAATAGCGGTTATCAGGAGAAGTATGGCAGCAAGATACCATGGAAAATAGGATATGGACAGTCTGAAAGCCTCATTTTCTACAAGAGTATTGCTGAGCTCAGAGGAGGTCGTTTGTACTGTGTCACGTAGATTGACAATGATGCCAGCATAGAGAATTCCAATAATGCCGTATGCCGCATTAAAGGCAAGTCCCTTGTAGCTGAGAACCGTGGCTCGCTGGTGAGGTTCGGCTATTTGGTTGAGATAATGACTGGAGAAAAATGAGGTGAGCATCATGGTCACAAATATAAGTGCCATGGGGAGTATACCCAGTATCGGTGAAAAGAGGGTCAGGCCCCACAGTGAGAGGAGAGCAAGTCCCATTACCCAGCAGACATTGACAACAGGACTGAAATTCTCAACCATGGCTCTGGCAATCCGCGGTACAACCAGGCCAAGCATCGCTATGCCGGCTCCAATCAAGCCAAAACTTGCTTCGGGTAGATCTATGACCCGGTAGTATTGACTGGTCATGGTGACTAGCATACGGAGAACATGGTCGAAACTCATACCAAAAAGAATAACAGCAAGAGCCATGGGGGTTTGCAGAATCCAGGCACCCGCAATAAATGTTATCCGGCTGACATGTTGTATTTTTTTGAAGATCGTCGTTGCAACGACTGGTTTTGTTTTTTCCGTAATGGGATCATGCATGCCGAGGGTGGTGATCAGGGTAAGAACACCAAGACCGAGTGTGAGATAGATAGGGAAGCGCATGGTGACCTGTTGATCCAGTTCTATCTGCAGCCCTAACCAGTGCAGCCCAGTGTTCACAGCGTCTGGAGAATAGACCAGCGCTCCAATGGTCATCGTGATGATGTAAAAAAAATTCCGCACCCGCATCTGGATATCAAGAACCTTCGGCCAGTCTTCAGGGTCTCCCTCTGCCACAAGGGTGTCATAGGCCATGGCTTCATCGGCTCCGCTGGCGAGGGCTTCAGCAAGACCACTGAGGACACGATTAAGAAGAAATGCACCGAAAATAAGTTGGCTGTTTCCCAGGGGAACAAAAGACAGGAGCAGCATTTCAGCGATCATCAGCAGGCTGGTTGTGACCAGGAGACGCTTTCTGCCTATGAGGTCGGCAAGTGCTCCGGAAGGTACTTCGGCGAGCACGATGGTGAAAGCCCATACCGTATTGAGCAGGGCGAATTGTTCGATGCTCAGTCCATAATCCAGGAATAGAATTGTGAAAACAGGATAATAGAAGCGTACATTAAAAAAGGCACGAAAGGCGATAAATCGCCTCACATTTGAAAATGCAAATGGAGAATGGCTGGAAGTATTCATACACGCATCATGCGTAGCACACCACAGTTTGTCAAGGATTTCCAACACGTCTTAAGATTAAACACCAGAGTTTGCATATCTTACAGAGCACGCACCTTCGTGCAACACTTTCGTAGCGAAAATGCCACACACGTGGTTGTTGAGGATATTGAGACAACAGAAATGTTGCATTAGAATGTCCAGTTTTTCACTTTCTAATGTTGAGGCAACTGTTTGTAATGTCAGTGCTTTATATTTTTTATGTCTTTTTCCCCAAAGTGGCATTGATAATGCTTCAACCAGATTGAAAAGAAATAAATGAGATTACTTTAATAGGGAGGACATCATGGCTGTAAAAACAACAAATACAACTCAGAAACAGGCTGATGTCGGTTATGAAACTTCAACCTTTGCACTCGGGGTCGGAATGGTACTGGCTGCCCTTGTCGGTATATGGGGAGTAGCTTGTCTATTCGGTGCTTTTGTAACAGATGGCCCTTTAAATGTTGCTAAGGGATATCTGACAGCACTGCTGGGATAAAATAAAATCAAGTAGGGTTAATACAAATTTAACAGGAGAACATCATGGCCCAAAACAACTCAAAAACAGCAGGAATGATTATTCTGGCAGTAGGTTCAGTAATGTGTCTCTGGGTGGGAGCTGCTCTTGTAAGCGCACTTTCACAAGTTGGCTGGTCGGTAAGTACCCTGGCCGGACAATATATGGTCGCAATAGGAATGGTTAAGCCTCTGCATACCCTGGTTGATTATTATACCCATATTAAGGGGATTGAGTATTTGATCTGTGTAGCCTTCTTCGTGGCCTTCCCAGTATTTTTTAAATACGTTAACAAGGAAGCAAAGCCCGCCACCGTCAGTAAGTAACAGAGAAATGAATTAATGTGTTAAACATTCTTTCTCAGCTCTTGCCTGTCGAATTTAATAATTTACAGGCAAGGGCTCTTTTTTTATGGACTGGAGTTATAGTGAAGGACAGAAATAAACGAATCAATTCTATGGGAAGGGGCGTTTTTATGATGTTGGCTATTGGTACCTTGCCAATTCTCTTTATGAACCCCGGTCAGTATCTATTCGGTCTCGTTGTTTGTGGTGGACTGTCTTTTAGTCTGGCTCATGCTTTGGTTTGATATCTGTCAGTTAACCATTCTCCGGTGATTTTCTTCACCTTCAGCCTTTCGATTAAACGCCTTCCGCCTGATATAATCATAGAACAATCCATATTCATGCGACAAATCGACCATTACCATAAGTCTGAAAGTTGAGTAATAATAGTATATCCAATGAAGGTATCAAGAGTACGGCTCTGGGATCATCCACTAGTGTAAATCGTTGAGGAAAGGGTGATCCCTGAATCTAGTTTTCGATTATTTTTTTTGCAAATCACCCATAAAGTCACTGAGGAGTTGCCCTGACGGAATTTTGGCCATGGGATTTATGTCAAGGAGTGCGTCCCAGACTTGAAACGCCCCGGTTTGATCTTTCTTGTCATAGAGCAGCACCACACCCTTGTTGAGTCTGGACTGTTCATGGGTGGGGACAGCCTGAATTGCCTGATCAAAGACTAGTAAGGCTTTATCCGGTTGTCCGTCACGACGGTACATCACACCGAGATCAGTTAGCACATCCGGGTTTCCAGGGGCAAATTCCAGAGCTTTGATGTAGGCCTTTATGGCTTTAGCAGGTTGGTCTGTATCAAAGTATGCATCTCCCAGATGTTTCCAGGCACCAGGATCATTCGGAGTGGCGATGACCTGGCTTTCTACTGCTGCCATATCATGTTTCTCGCTTTGTTGTTGTTGCTGTTGTTGCGTTACTGTGGGTGGTTGACTTCCACTTCCTGCGGGAGATTTATACACTGCAAGAACCACCCCGCTCAGAAATCCGATTAAGAGAGAAGCAGTGATCAGGATGTATACTCGTTCTGTTTTTACATATCCGGCAAATTCTTCTTTTTTCATTATATAACCTTTCAATGGTTTAGGCTTTCTACCGCCAAAATTTAGACAGGAATCCAGCGGAACCCCTGTGCTGTAGCATCTGTTGATACAAATAAAACAAAAATATAAGAAATCAAAAAAAACAGCGCAAAGGAAATTCCATTTTGTTGCTTTCCAAGTGCTCAAAATTCAATCCAGCGTAGCCGCCCATCGAAGTGGATTATTCTCTATTTCATCCAGTTCAAAGGTGTAGTCAGCACTTGCCTGCAGATCCGCGGACAATAAAAAAAACAGACCGGCAGCAAGCAGGTAAAAACAATCCTTCTACTTATCTGAGTTCATCGATCTTGGACAGGTAATTGAGGGTAAAGACCTCATCTGCAAATTCTTTTCGTTTGATCTTGGCAAAGAGTATCACAGACGTATAGCTTTTATGCAATGGACTGTCGGTATCAAGCATGGATGGCCCTGCGGTTAGAGGGGACTCTGGTGCCTGTCTCTGTCCTTTGCTTGGTGCTAGTTTAACATACACTTTTTTGTCTGTACTCCGGTTCAATGTTCCAAAGATAATAGGTATAGCTAATGTTTGTTTTCTGCGTAAGTGCAACTAGTGTACCACAGAGTGTATTGTCAGAGTGGATTTTGAAGAAATATAAAGGTCTAGTTGTGACTTCGTCTAAGGTTACAGTATGAATGGGAATTACTCCTAAGGGGGGGTGCGCTTGCCTGTGACATTGTCGTCGGCTGTATCCTTTCTACCCACTACTGTGACTTTATTACCCATTAAAAAAATCTCATACAATATTTGGAGGGCTCTATTTGTTCATGATGTTCCCTGCCAGTGGTATTGGTATTCCTATCGCATAAATTGTGTCACATTGTGTTGGGATTTTAGGGAAAGAGAGTTGATGGCTGAGGGCTTTGGCCTGTGCTGATGGTAAAGCCGAGATTTTCAGGGCTGCTATTCTTCTTCCTTCCATTTCAATGTCTCGGCGAGGTGAAAAAAAGTTTTCTTAAACCGGCTAAGTCGCGCATCATACTGGCTGTAAGTCCTGCAATTTAATTGATAATTGACTGTCCAGGATGATTCAATTGAACTGTTCGAAGTAACTGAGCGGGATTTCCTTGAAAAAACACATATTCTCCTTTGCGATATTTTCGTTTTCCAGTTTGTTGTGCCATCTCAGCTATCAGATCGTTGCTGAGAGCTGAAAGTTGCGGTATAGCATGAAAAAAGCGTTGCTACGGGGTCACATTTTGTGTCATGGTTTACGCTCAATTGCTTATATACCGATCCAGGGAAGAACCATAAAGTAGATCCCCAGGCCTGCCGTTAGTACTCCGGCACCTTTGCGAAACCAGGTTCCACTGTGCTGAAACGAGGAGCTGTTGATGAGTCTTTTGACACGAGCTGCTGAACTACCGGCCACTGCAATAGGGAGACAGTGACCGAGGGCAAAGAGTGTAAGGAGAAAAAGTCCGATAGCGATTTGCTTCTGAACAGTGATAATTGCAAGAATGGGAGCAATGAATCCAAAAGTACAGGATCCGGAAAGAACACCATAGGCAAGCCCTAAAATAAAGGCACCTGGAAGCCCTTTAACTTGAAGCCTACTTAAGGAGTTACCGGGCATCTTGCATTTGGCGATTCCGAGCATATCCATGGCAACCCATAAAAGAATTGCCCCCAAAAGAAGTGTCCAATATGGGCCGACATCTCCCATCATTCGGCCCAGCAAGACACAAACAAAACCTATTATGGCGATGGTGATAAACAGTCCACTGGTAAAGACAAGGGCATAGGGAACAGCTTCTCGTTCTTTGAGAATCCTGTTCTGACCGCCAACATAGCCGATAATAAGTGGGATGGATGCCATATGACAGGGGCTGAACAGCACACTGACCATCCCCCAGCAGAAGCATCCCAGGGCTGCTGCTAAAAGCCCACCTGTCATCCATGAGTTGATGGTGAGAAAAAGGGTGTCAAACATAGGGACTCTCAATTAAAAAGAAACTGCAGATAGAGGACATTATCGCCACAAGTATGGATACCTTTGAAAGCGGGCAGAAGGAACGGTCGGCATGAACCATAGTAGGGATTCCCGGAAAGAGATTGTCAGGGTTAGATTGAAAGAAGCATGTCGAGCCATTTTCTGATTTCTTTTTCTTCCAGAAAACCGACATGGCGATAGCGTTCTTTGCCACTTCTCTCGTAAAAAATCTGGGTGGGTATCGTGTTGATTCCATACTTTTTGGCCTGATCCGGATCTTTCCATACATCAATAAAAACAATGGCGGCCTTTCCTCTGTACTTACGCTCCAGTTTCTCAATAATCGGGGCCATTAGTTTACAGGGCACACAACTGTCTGCACCAAGATCAATCATGGTTACCATGTTCTTGACCGGGAGTTCTTCGGCCACGGCTATGGCTGAAGAGTCGACAACGAGAAAAAAAAGAAATAAAAATAAACCGTAACACAATGTCTTTTTCATAAGCTGAATTCGTATAATAAGTGCATAGCCTCTGTAGGTAGCAGAGCCCAAAACACCTTTGAGTAAAACAAGGCTTAGGTGTATTCTGGAAAAAAGCTACCAAACGATTTTCCGGAGGTTCCAAATGAG
>Ga0207996_1000341_pt1:0-2500 | contig 42981 bp, 36 predicted proteins | sample AntAceMetag02UKG_FD_184773 | JGI IMG/M metagenome (GOLD analysis project Ga0207996, IMG submission 184773) | Saline lake microbial communities from Ace Lake, Antarctica - Antarctic Ace Lake Metagenome 02UKG (SPAdes) (version 2) | ecosystem: Environmental > Aquatic > Non-marine Saline and...
ATTACGGGTCGAGGTTAGAACCCTAAAATAGCAAGGGTGGTATTTCAAGGGTGGCTCCACCGAAACTGGCGTTCCGGTTTCAAAGCCTCCCACCTATCCTACACATACTATTTCAAAATTCAATGTCAAGCTGTAGTAAAGGTGCCGGGGTCTTTCCGTCTTTTCGCGGGTAGACGGCATCTTCACCGCCAATACAATTTCACTGAGTCCCTGGTTGAGACAGTGCGGAAGTCGTTACGCCATTCGTGCAGGTCGGAACTTACCCGACAAGGAATTTCGCTACCTTAGGACCGTTATAGTTACGGCCGCCGTTTACCGGGGCTTCGGTTCAAAGCTTCGGGTTACCCCTAACAAATCCCCTTAACCTTCCGGCACCGGGCAGGCGTCAGACCCTATACATCGTCTTGCGACTTAGCAGAGTCCTATGTTTTTAGTAAACAGTCGCTACCGCCATTTCTCTGCGGCCCCCGTCAGCTTCGCAAGTAAATTGCTTCACCTAATGAGGGCACACCTTCTCCCTAGGTTACGGTGTTATTTTGCCGAGTTCCTTAACCAGGGTTCTCTCAAGCGCCTTGGGATTCTCTCCCTACCTACCTGTGTCGGTTTGCGGTACGATCACCTGAATGTCTCGTTAGAGGCTTTTCTTGGCAGCATGGGATCAATCAGTTTATGAGACAAGTCTCTCCTCATCACCTCTCAGCCTTAAGAAAGAACGGATTTGCCTGTCCTTTCAGCCTACTGGCTTGAACCATCTATTCCAACAGATGGCTGACCTACCCTTCTGCGTCCCCCCATCACTCAAACGACATCCTGGTGGTACAGGAATATTAACCTGTTTTCCATTACCTACGCCTTTCGGCCTCGGCTTAGGGATCGACTAACCCTGAGCAGATTAGCTTTACTCAGGAAACCTTAGGTTTTCGGCGAGCGGGTTTTTCACCCGCTTTATCGTTACTCATGTCAGCATGGTCTCTTCTGATCAGTCCAGCCGTCCTTACGGTCGACCTTCTTCCTTACAGAATGCTCCCCTACCGATCCTTGCCATAAAGGCAAAAATCCCGCAGCTTCGGTAGTGTGCTTAAGCCCCGTTACATTTTCGGCGCAGACTCACTCGACCAGTGAGCTGTTACGCTTTCTTTAAAGGATGGCTGCTTCTAAGCCAACCTCCTGGCTGTCTGTGCATTTCCACATCCTTTCCCACTTAGCACACATTTAGGGACCTTAGCCGGCGATCTGGGCTGTTTCCCTCTCGACCACGAAACTTAGCTCCCGCAGTCTGACTCCTGCGATAAAAGTTAACGGTATTCGGAGTTTGGTTAGGTTTGGTAATCCGGTAAGACCCCTAGCCCATCCAGTGCTCTACCCCCGTTACTTAATTACGCAAGGCTATACCTAAATATATTTCGGGGAGAACCAGCTATTTCCAAGTTTGTTTGGCCTTTCACCCCTATCCACAGCTCATCCGAGTAGTTTTCAACCTACAACGGTTCGGGCCTTCACGCCATTTTACTGGCGCTTCACCCTGGCCATGGATAGATCACTTGGTTTCGGGTCTACTCCACGCAACTAAATTCGCCCTGTTAAGACTCGCTTTCGCTACGGCTACACCTTACGGCTTAACCTTGCTACGTAAAGTAACTCACTGACTCATTATGCAAAAGGCACGCGGTCACACGGTATAACGCCTAAACGATATACATCGTGCTCCCACTGCTTGTAAGCAAACGGTTTCAGGTACTATTTCACTCTCCTCACCGGAGTACTTTTCACCTTTCCCTCACGGTACTAGTTCGCTATCGGTCGTTAAGTAGTATTTAGTCTTATGAGATGGTCCTCATAAATTCCCACAGGGTTCCACGTGTCCCGCGGTACTTGGGTTTCCGACCCAGAAAGTCTGATATATTTCGGCTACGGGACTGTCACCCCCTATGGTCAGCCTTTCCAGACTCTTCGCCTATATATCAGATTTATAACTTTCCGACAAAACCGGAATTTTGTCCGATCAGACCCCGCGACCCCATGTATACAACGCTTCCGGGCTTTAACATATACATGGTTTGGACTCTTTCCATTTCGCTCGCCGCTACTATGGAAATCACTATTGTTTTCTCTTCCTGAGGTTACTAAGATGTTTCAGTTCACCTCGTTCGCCTCTGCAGCCTATGTATTCAGCTACAGATATCTCGACACTACCCGAGATGGGTTTCCCCATTCAGAAATCTCCGGATCAAAGCTTGTTTAGCAGCTCCCCGAAGCTTATCGCAGCTTGCCGCGTCTTTCATCGCCTCTTAACGCCAAGGCATCCACCGTTCGCTCTTAATAGCTTAGCCACAAAATATTTTTACAAAATCATGCTGAACGCTTTTATGTACTTATATCCAATTTGTCAAAGAACAATAAAAATAATGAAAAACCACTCTCTGCAACCATTATAAAATGGTGGAGGTGAACGGGCTCGAACCGATGGCCTCCTGCGTGCAAGGCAGGCGCTCTCCCAACT
>Ga0207996_1000341_pt1:5000-42981 | contig 42981 bp, 36 predicted proteins | sample AntAceMetag02UKG_FD_184773 | JGI IMG/M metagenome (GOLD analysis project Ga0207996, IMG submission 184773) | Saline lake microbial communities from Ace Lake, Antarctica - Antarctic Ace Lake Metagenome 02UKG (SPAdes) (version 2) | ecosystem: Environmental > Aquatic > Non-marine Saline...
CGAAGTCGTCAAACCGGCCATCTGGAAAACTTTGAATGCCGGGATGCCTGCTTTGAGTTCGTTCAAATCCATAAAAGAGTGTGGTACGGCAACATCACTGATATCGTACGCCTCCCGAGTAATCGTGCTGGAGGGTAGGATATACGCAGGGATAACTCTGCTGCCGAACATACTGGAAGCCGCCTCATAGGCGTCCATGGCCTTGGCATGGCCATGGACAATCCGGGTTGTCTCAAAGGCCAGAATCGCCTTGGTGCAATTCAAATCCGTATCCGAAAAAGCCGAAATGTTTCTAATTTCTTCGATGGGTAAAAACGTGTAAAGCGCCAGGAAACGTTCGATGTCTTTATCGTCACAATTAATCCAGTATTGAAAGTAATCATAAGGAGATGTCCGTTTTTCATCCAGCCACACGGCCCCCTTGGCGGTTTTCCCCATTTTCGCACCGCTCGAAGTGGTGATCAGCGGAAAAGTTATACCAAAGACGGTTTTACGGCATACTTTGCGGATCAATTCGATACCACTGACAATATTGCCCCATTGATCACTGCCGCCCATCTGCAACCGGCAGTCACGTGTATTAAAAAGATGCAAAAAATCATAGGATTGAAGCAGCATATAGTTAAATTCAATAAAATTCAGTCCCTCTTCCGATTCAAGCCGCACCTTGTAGCTTTCCGCCTTTATCATCCGGTTGACTGAAAAATGACGGCCTATGTCTCTCAAAAATGGAATATATTCAAGCTTGGTCAACCAGTCGGCATTATTTATCAGCAAGGCATTGTCATCATTAAAATCAATAAACAGAGACAACTGCTTTTTCAGGGCCAACGCATTTTCCTCAACCAGATCCGGAGTGAGAATCTTTCGCATTTCGGTTTTTCCACTTGGATCACCTACAAGTCCAGTGCCGCCCCCGACCAGGGCAATGGGCCGATGCCCGCTCCTTTGCAAGTGGGCCAGGGACATTATCGGCACAAGGCTCCCGATGTGCAAACTGGAGGCAGTTGGATCAAAACCGATATAACAGCTCGCGGAGCCTCCGCCTAAATAATCACGCAGCTCTTTTTCATGAGTTGTATTTTCTACAAACCCCCGTTCTGTAAGAATATCGAGTATATTTTTCATTAAATTAAACCTTTATTGTCCAACATAAGAATCACAACCGAATTGAATTGAAAATTGAAACAAATCATTTATTAGCATACTCAACAGCCCTGGTTTCGCGAATAACCGTAATCTTAATCTGGCCTGGAAAAGTCAAAGCTTCCTCTACCTTCTTAGCCACATCCCTGCTCATCAGGATTGCATTCTCATCTGAAACAATGTTGCTTTCAACAAGAATCCGCACCTCTCTACCGGCCTGAATGGCATAGGAATTGGCAACGCCCTTAAAGGAATTGGCAATGGCCTCAAGATCTTCAAGTCTTTTGACATAATTTTCAAGAATCTCCTTGCGTGCGCCGGGCCTGGCCCCGGACAGACTGTCCCCGGCCTGAACCAGTAAATCATAGATACTTGTCGGGGCCACATCTTCATGATGGCAGGCAATCGCATGTACGATTCTTGGCGATTCCCCGAATTTCTTGGCCAGCTTAGAACCAATAAGGGCGTGGGAGCCTTCAACTTCGTGATCAATCGCCTTTCCGATATCGTGCAACAGGCCCATTCGTTTGGCAAGCTTCTGGTTAAGCCCCAACTCAGCAGCCATGATCCCACATAAAAAGCCCACTTCGACAGAATGCTGCAATACATTCTGTGCGTAGCTCGTTCGAAACTTCAGTCTACCCAAAAATCCAATCAAATTTTTATGTATGCCATGCACTCCCAAATCAAACGCGGCCTGTTCTCCAGCCTCCATTATGGTTTTATCGACCTCTTTTTCAACCTTTTTCACAACATCTTCTATACGCGCAGGGTGTATCCGGCCGTCCGAAATAAGCCTCTGCAGGGAAATGCGAGCGACCTCTCGTCTAACCGGATTATATCCCGAAAGAATAACCGCCTCCGGGGTATCATCGATAATCAAGTCAATTCCGGTAGCGGCTTCAATTGCGCGAATATTACGGCCCTCCCGACCGATTATGCGACCTTTCATTTCATCACCGGGGAGCTGTACCACCGACACCGTTCGTTCGGCAACATAATCGCCTGCGTATCGCTGAATAGCGATGGATATGATTTTTTTGGCCTTTTTTTCGGCGTTCTCCTGCGCCTCATTTTCGATCTTTTTAATCAGGCGGGCCCCCTCGTATCTTGCCTCGTTCTCCATGGCCCTGATCAGCAGTTCCTTGGCCTGGTCGGCGGTGAGGCTTGATATTTTTTCCAGTTGCTGCTTCTGTTCGTCAATCAAATTTTGATACTTTTTTTCCTCTTTCTCAATTAAAGCCTCTCTTTTTTGCAACTTTTTATCACGTCGAGTACTCTCTCTTTCCCGACGTTCGTTATTCTCCAGCTTTTGATCAAGGCTCTCTGTTTTCTGGCTTAAACGCCATTCCTTTTTCTTTAATTCCTCGCGGGTATCCTTACTCTCGGCCTCAAACTCTTTTTTAAGCGTAAACAAACGATCCTTGGCTTCCAACCGGGCTTCCTTAATCAGATTTCCCGCTTTTCTCTTGGCATCTGCCCTGATGCTCAAGGCTTCATCGTTTGCAAGCGCTATCTTGCGGGTCAAATTTTTCCCCCTGATCAAAAGGGCAACAGCTACCCCAAGGCCAAAGCCTATAGGGCCCAATAGCATATAATAGTCATAATTCATGATACGTCTCCTAATATATATTCAGTATCCATTCAGAAACATCATCTTTCGAGACGGAATTGCGTTCTCGTTCATTTTAAATCCATTAAATAGCCCACAGGGCCTGTGGTAAAAAATTCGCTCGGGCCTTGCGTCTTCGCAGGAGGCTACGCCGCCACACGTTTCTTAAACCAACATCTACCATTTCTAAATGAACACAATTTAGCACCTGCACTCGGTTATTGTTTTTCGCACAAATAAAATCAGAACCACCACGGATTCTTTTTCAGGTGCATTTTTGACATTATTTTTTAACCTTGAAATCAATTAACATTGAGCTATGGTATGGCATGGACAACATCAAATCATGATGCGACATACAGGCATGAAACAAGAAAATTCAAGAATGGTTGTTTGGGGGAGGATAAACGCCTTTTATTTTATGCGAGAACTGCAAAAACAGGAAACAAAAAATTACAATTGGCATTATACGATTTTTAAAGATTCATATGCTCACTGCAGCCGTTTTCTATGAAAACCCCTGCATAATGCCGTGTTGTCAGGTCTTTGAACCTATTCAAAACGGTGGGCGCCTTTTAGTTTCTTCAGGCTTTTCTGTACGAGCAGAACTTGCACACCAAAACCAGGGAAAGCTCCCTTTTTTATAAGTGTTGGATCAAAGAACATCTTCCAATCACGAGCACGGCAGGGGCATTGCCACTATACACTCTACATCTTTGTTCATCAATAACGGCCGAGTTTACATCATTTCAATATAAGCAGATTGCATTCTGGGCATATGTTATATCAACCGATGCCCGGTTACTATTTTTGCCTTAAAAGCGGTCCGATCTGGCTCTCTTTATAATTACAATTTCTATCAATCGCATTGATAATGTTAGAGGAACGACTTCCTATCTCTTTGAACAATTCCCCACAGCTTTTTTCCAAATCAATATATTTACTTGAAATATTAAGAGCCGCCATAACAAGAATTGCCTTTTTCTCGATATTCACCGGGCCGTCGGCCAGCTGATTTTCGACCTCATTGATTTCCCTGGCCAGAAAATCCGCAACAGCCTGTGCATTAACGCTATCCTCTGCGGCCTTAAATCTGTATGTTTGTCCAAATATCTCTATTGATAAAAATTGGTCCAATTATAATCTGATCACCTTTCCCCAACCATTTAATTTTTCGAGTCATTCATTTTGTTCGCCAACATCACCCAACCGGCTGATCAGGCTGTCTATTTTTGACTCAATCAAGCGCTTTGTTTCAGTATTTTGCGTTTCCTCTGCAAGTTTCGCCTCGAGTTTGGTTTCCAGATCCTCAACTTTATACGAAAGCTCCAGATTGGTCGCTTTAAGCGACTCGCGCTCCGCTACCAATGCTTCAATTTTCTGCTCAATTTCGTCAAATTGCTGCAATATCAATTCATTATTCAATTTATCACCTCATTTACAATTAAATATAGTCTTTCAACTAAAAAAAAGTCAAGCGAATTCAAGGCCAAACTTCAAGGTAACCGAATTTGATACCATCTTAACACATTCCGTACAAAAAAAAAGGATAAATCCCGTATCGGGATTATCCTTTTTTATATTTTATTTCGGTGCAATACAGGCAAATTGCAGTTTATTTCGATCAATTACCAGGCATATCAGTTGCCACCGGCGATTCTGATCCGGGTTATCGCTCTTTCAAGGGCGATCCGGGCCCGGGAAAAGTTGATATCATCATTGCCCTTGTCCGCCAGTCGTTTCTCGGCACGCTCCTTGGCCGCATTGGCCCTCTGCATATCAATATCCCCACACTTTTCAGCCGCTTCCGTCAATATAGTGACCTTGTCGGGCAGGGCTTCTGCAAACCCACCGCTGACACATACACACTGTCTATTGCCGTCGGCGTCATTATAACACACCTCACCGATTTTGAGGGATGTCATGAAGGGTGTATGGCCGATAAGTACGCCGAATTCTCCCATACTACCGGGGGCCATGACGATCTGAGCGTCTTCGTTAACAACCTCATGTTCGGGGGTTACCACCTCTATTCTGATATTCTCAGCCATATTTCACCTTCCACATTGATTAACCTTCAGACAGGGCTTTGGCCTTTTTGATCGCTGCATCAATATTGCCGACCATATAGAATGCCTGCTCGGGCAGATCATCATGCTTTCCCTCAACGATTTCCTTGAAGCCCTGCACCGTATCTTCAATCTTTACATACTCACCCGGTGTATTCGTAAAAACTTCGGCCACATGAAACGGCTGGGACAAAAAGCGCTGAATCTTCCTGGCCCTGGCCACGGTGATCTTGTCTTCGTCAGCCAATTCGTCAATACCCAGAATAGCAATAATATCCTGCAATTCCGTGTATTTTTGAAGAATCTGCTGTACCTTTCGAGATGTCTGGTAATGGTCTTCCCCAATATAGTTTGCGTCCAAAATTCTCGATGTGGAATCCAGCGGATCCACCGAAGGATAAATGCCGAGCTCAACCAGTTTACGGGAAAGCACCACGGTACCATCCAAGTGAGCGAATGTTGTGGCCGGAGCCGGGTCCGTGAGGTCATCGGCAGGGACATAAACACATTGAACCGCCGTAATTGATCCTTTGTCGGTTGATGTAATCCGCTCCTGAAGTTCACCCAGATCAACAGCCAGTGTCGGCTGGTAACCCACAGCGGAAGGCATGCGGCCAAGCAGGGCCGAAACCTCGGAACCCGCCTGGGTAAAACGAAAGATATTATCGATAAAGATAAGAACGTCCTGGCCCTCTTCATCCCGGTAGTATTCTGCCGCTGTCAGGGCAGAAAGGGCGACCCGGGCCCGGGCGCCCGGCGGTTCGGTCATCTGACCGTATACCAGGGCAGCCTTGGGCAAGACACCGGACTCTTTCATTTCATGATACAGGTCGTTACCCTCGCGGGTCCGCTCACCGACGCCGGCAAACACTGAAATACCGCCGTGCTGCATGGCAATATTGTTGACCATTTCCATCATGATAACGGTTTTACCCACACCGGCTCCGCCGAAAAGCCCCATTTTCCCGCCCCGGGGAAAAGGTACAAGCAGATCGATAACCTTGATACCGGTTTCAAGAACACGCACCGTCGTATCTAGTTCGGTGAAATGAGGTGCTTCACGATGGATGGGCAGCATCTTTTCCTGACTTACAGGCCCAAGTCCATCGACGGGTTTCCCCACAACGTTGAGCACCCGGCCCAAACCGGCCGCGCCCACAGGCATCATGATCGGCTTGCCGGTGTCTTTTACCATCTGTCCACGAATCAGGCCATCGGTAACATCCATGGCAATGGTTCGGACTACATTATCGCCCAGATGTTGTGCCACCTCGACGGTCAGATTGTCCGCCCGGTCATCAATGGCCGGATTTGTAATCGTAAGTGCCGTATAAATCGTAGGCAATTTTCCCTGCTCGAATTCTACATCGACAACAGGTCCTATAACCTGCTTAATCGTTCCAGTGTTCTCTCCCATCAAAAAACCTCCAAATTAATTATTTATTATGGGTTTTTCGTCATTCGAATTACAATCACTGAATAACGATTAACTCTTTTCAAATTTATCCATTCAGGGCCTCGGCGCCCCCGACAATATCCATCAATTCCGCCGTAATAGCCGCCTGTCGGGCTTTGTTAAATGCCAGCGTCAGATTGTCGATCATATCGTTGCATGCATTTGTGGCGTTATCCATGGCAGCCATTCGGGCCGCATGTTCACTGGTTGATGTCTCCAGCAGCCCACTGTGCAACTGGACATAGATACTTTTGGGAAGGAGTTCTCCCAGCAGTGCCTCCGGTGAAGGTTCACATATATGTTCGGCCATGAAAGTATTTTCTTCAGGACCCGATGCCTCATCAAAAACTTCGATCGGAGGTATGGGCAACAATTGTTTCAAAGTCGGGATCTGCCTGGCCATGCTGACGAATTCGGCATAGACGATATACACTTCATCATAGGTATCATTCAGATAGCCTTCCACTAATTTTCGGCCGGCGGTTGAGGCCACGTTGAAACCGAATTTGGTCCCCACGACCCCGATATATTCATCCTCGGCGACCCATTTGTTTCTACGGATCCAGTCCCTGCCCTTTTTACCGAAACTGGAAAATGTTACATGGATTCCTTCGCCTATTTTTTCATCCAGAAATATTTGGGTTTTTTCAATCAAATTCACATTGAAACCGCCGCACAGGCCCCTGTCTGAAGTACACAAAACCAGATGGATATTCTTGATCTCATCCCGCGGAACCAACAATGGGCTGGCCTCATCGCCCGCCTTCTGTGCCAGGCTTCCCAAAACCTCGGAAAATTTGTCGGCATAGGGGCGAAACCCATCCATATTGGCCTGGGCTCCCCTCAGCCGTGACGTCGCCACCATATTCATGGCTTTTGTGATCTGCTTTGTCTTTTTGACTGCTGCTATTTTGGTCTGGACATCTTTTAAACTTGCCATATAAATCAGCCCTTATTTCACAATTACAGGTTTTTATTCACGAGTTCGGATATTTTCCGATTCATCCGGTGGCAATTCTCACTCGCAACCGGCCACAAAACCTATTTTATGGTATCCTTGAATTCCTCGCCATAAGCAGTCAGGGCATCCTCCATAACCTTCTCCAGATCATCCGAGATGGCTTCTTTTTCCGCCAGCTCCGTAAAAATCCGGGGATACCGGTCTTCGATAAAAGAGTACAGTCCGGCTTCATATTTACCCAGAACCCCCACGGGATATTCATCCAGAAAGCCATGGGCCCCGGCAAAGAGAATGGCCACCTGTTTTTCAATAGGCAACGGCTGGTACTGGGGTTGCTTTAATATTTCGACCATTCGCTCGCCCCGGATCAACTGTTTCTGGGTCGCTGCATCCAAATCACTGCCGAAGGCGGCAAAGGCCTCCAGTTCACGGAATTGTGCCAGATCCAGCCGCAGGGTGCCGGCAACCTGTTTCATGGCCTTGACCTGTGCTGCGCCCCCAACCCTGGATACGGACAGGCCCACGTTGATTGCCGGCCGGACACCGGCGAAAAAAAGACCGGGTTCAAGATAAATTTGGCCATCTGTAATCGAAATCACATTGGTCGGGATATAGGCGGATACATCGCCGGCCTGGGTCTCAATGATGGGTAACGCCGTCAGGGAACCGGCCCCGAGTTCATCATTCAATTTGGCGGCTCTTTCAAGCAGACGTGAATGGTTATAAAAAATATCGCCCGGAAAAGCTTCACGCCCCGGCGGACGCCGAAGCAACAGAGATACCTGACGGTATGCAACCGCCTGTTTTGAAAGATCGTCGTAGATAATAAGGGCATGTTCACCCTTATCGCGAAAATATTCCCCCATGGCACATCCCGCATAGGGTGCGACAAACTGCAAGGTTGCCGGATCACTGGCACAGGCCGAAACAATCGTGGTATATTCCATGGCACCATATTTTTCCAGCACCGCATGCACCTGGGCAACAGTGGATTTTTTCTGTCCACAGGCCACATAAATACATTTCACATCCGTATTCATTTGGGCAAGAATCGCATCAACGGCCACTGCGGTTTTTCCGATCTGACGATCACCGATAATCAATTCTCGTTGCCCCTTGCCCACCGGGGTCATGGCATCAATCGCCTTCAAGCCTGTGTAGCATGGCTCATGTACACCCTTACGGGCAATAACCCCGGGCGCTACCATTTCAACACGCCTGAACGTCTTTGCGTCAATGGGGCCTTTGCCGTCAATAGGGTCACCCACGGCGGAAACGACCCGGCCAAGCACTTCTTCGCCTACCGGGACCTGGGCAATCCGACCGGTCCTCTTGACCATATCTCCCTCTTTGATATGGATATCTTCCCCCATAATGGCTACGCCCACGTTATCCTCTTCGAGGTTCAACACCAGCCCGAGAATACCGCCGGAAAATTCGACCAGTTCCATCGCCATGACTTTTTCAAGCCCATATATCCTGGCGATACCATCACCCACCGACAAGACGATTCCGGTTTCACTCAGTTCCACTTTCTTGTCGTAATCGGTAATCTGCTCCTTAATGATCTGACTTATTTCTTCAGCTTTTAATTCCATTATGCACTCTCACCCCTTTTTAAAGATTCTCTCATATTAAGCAACTGGGTTCTAATACTCCCGTCCAAAACAAGGTCGCCTAATCTGGTGACTATCCCTCCAATGAGGCTGGGATCCTGTTCAACCTCCAATACAATATCTTTTCCTGTCCGATCGGACAGGGCAATACGAATCTTTTCAATGGTCTCGGATGAAAGCTCGGAAGCCGAAACCAGGCTGGCCCGGGCAATGCCCTTTAACTCATCGGCCAGTTTCTGATAAAAATCATTGATCGTATTTAAAAAACCAAACCGGCCCTTGTCAAACAGCAACAGTAGAAATGATTGCATTGCCTTTGAGAGATCCAGCTTCGCAATGACCGATTCAAGCACTTTTTTGCGACTTGTCGCATTGTACAAAGGATTGGTAAGCGCCTGCCAAAGCTCTTTTTCCACTTCGATCAACTCTGAAACCCCGGCAAGTTCGGCCCTGTAGATTTCAGCCTGCCCGTCCTCTTTACCGATAAGCAGCAGTGCCCTGGCATAACGCCGCGCTATTGCCATGTTTTTCATTACGCCACCACCTTCTCTAAATATTCATCAACCAGCCGGTCCTGATCTTCGGCTGTAATTCTTTCTTGAATAATTTCCTCGGCCTTTAAGAGTGCCTTTCCCAAAATATCTTCCTGCAGTTTTGCCTTGGCTGTTTTAAATTCATGGTCAATATTTCGCAGGGCCTGAGTTTCCAGTTTTTCTGCTGCCATTTCCGCTTCCTGCAATATTCTTTCTCTGGTTTCATTACCCTGACGGATATATTCGGCAACCAATCGCTCAGCCTCCTGATCCAGTTCGGCCAATTTTTCGGTATAGGCCGCAAGCTGGGCTTCAGCTTCCCTTTTTCTGGCTTCCAAGTCACTCAATTGATCCTGAATACCTGCGGTTCTGGCACGAAGCCCCCTGGCCAGCGGCTTGCGCAACAGAAAAAAAAGCGCTACGGCCAAAACAGTGAAATTCATCACCCGGTAGGTATCCGTAGTTACCCACCCTTTTGACTCATGCGTTTGCGCATGTTCCCCGCCGTTTCCGCCTTCCGTCGAACTCAAAGCAACGCCCGCAAAACCAAACAAAAGCATGGCTATCAATAACAAAACAACGGGCCAACGTTTCCGGCGATCAGTATAAATTTTCACTAAACAGCCCTCCCCAGAATTTTTTGACCGATGGCATCTGCAAATGCGTCCACCTCTTGTTGTAATTTTATTTTGACATCCTCGGCGTCTTTGGAAATTTGCTGCCGAATTCCGGCCAGGTCCGCCTGGGCTTTTTCGTTTATTTTGTCGATGATCCTTCGCTCCTCATCAGCGGCAGCCGCCAACAAAACCCCTTTTTCCTTCAGCCCCTTTGTTCTTGCCGATTTAATGCCCGCTGCAAAGGCGGCGTCTTTTCCCCCGGCATCCGCCATAATGGTATTGATGCCCTGCTCCAGACCCGCCACCTTCTCTTTTCTTTGAAGAAGAATTTTCCGAATCGGCTTATACAGAATCAGATTCAGTATCCAGATCAAGAATATAAAATTGATGACCTGTATTGCAACCGATACATCAATATTTATCATAAGACATCCTCCGTTTGCATTTTGTAACGCCGCTGTGATCGGGCCGTTCAGAAAAAGCGTACCGAGAGACTTCGCTTCTGACTTCGTCCGGGCGTGTATAACATTGCAAGCTGAAAATTGTCAAAGGTTTTTTAAATTTTTATCCAAATTACAACACGCCTGCATTGTCCCTGTTTTTGATAGAACCATTTGTTTTATAAAGGAGATATATCTAAAAAACCCACGCACACCCCACCCGGGTGATCCAGTCTATTCAAACATAAATCGGCGCATGCTTACGTTCATTAAAATTCCCACGCAAATCATTATCGTTATCACGGATGACCCCCCGTAACTGATAAACGGCAGGGGGACACCGACCACCGGCATCAGGCCCATGACCATACAAATATTGACAAACACCTGCCAGAATATCATCGCCGTCATACCGACAGACAGTATGATACCGAACGGATCACGGCAGTGTACGGCCACATTTATTCCCCGGAAAATCAGCAACAGAAACAGCAGCAAGAGAGCCATGGCACCGACAAACCCCCATTCTTCCGCCAGAACCGAAAAAATAAAATCCGTGTGCTGCTCCGGTAAAAAGGACAGCGCATTCTGAGTTCCGCTCAAAAACCCCTTACCCCGGAGCATGCCCGAGCCAATGGCAATCTTGGACTGAATAATATGATAACCGGCCCCCAGTGGATCACGGTCCGGATTCAAAAAGGTCAGTATGCGCTGCTTCTGGTACCCTTTCAGAAAAAACCAGACCATTGGAATAATGGCGGTAAAAAAACATATGATACCAATAAACGATCTCCGTTCTATTTTGGCAAAAATCGTCATAACACCTGCAATCAGGGCCAGAAGAATGGCCGTTCCCAGGTCCGGCTGTTTGACGATGAATCCAAAAGGAAGCATCACCAGCAGTCCCGGGACAAACAGTTCCCGCAATGTCAGGCCTTTTGTATTCACATTTTTTGAATAGTAGTGGGCCAGAACGATGATCAGGCCGATCTTCATCATTTCCGACGGCTGCACGGATACGGGGCCCAGAATCAGCCAGCGTCTGGAGCCCGCGACATATTTACCGAAAAACATTACTAAAATCAGCAGTAAAATGCCTCCGGCGTAGATAACATAGGCCCATTTATCCAGCATCTTGTAATCAAACATAATAATAATCAGGATCGCAACCAGCCCGGCACAATACCAGATCACCTGCTTTACACACAGTGTTTTCTGGGGATCCAAAATACCGGCCGTGACCGCGCTATACAGAATAATCAACCCGAGCATGCCCAAGGCCAGGATAATCCCCAGCAGAACCCAGTCAAAATTTTCCGCAAGACGTCGATCAAACATGGGTATCAAGCTCCTCCGGACAAGGCCCTGCCCTGAATATTTTGACCGGCGGGAAAATCATGGCGCCCGGTCATCAACCCGGCGCCATTTTCATCGCCATTCAGATAGGCATCAATAAGTTTACTCGCAATGGGTGCAGCCGTACTCGATCCGTGTTCGCCGTGCTCGATCATGACCACAATCGCTATGACCGGGTCGACAGACGGGGCATACGCCACAAACCAGGCATGCGGTTTTATGAGATCTTCAGCATCTTCACTGCCGTCGGCAACATCTTTCTCTTTCCGTCCAACCACTTGGGCCGTCCCTGTCTTTCCGCTGAATTCCAGGGTTTTAAGCTTTGCTATTCTAGCGGTTCCACGGCGACCGTTGACAACCTCCCAAAGCCCTTTTCGGATCAATTCCAGATTTTTCTTGCTTACCGGAAGCCTGCCGGTTACCTGGCACTGAGCCTTTTCAAGTACATCGCCATCGGCAGATACAATCTCCTTTATAATCAGGGGACGGTACAGTTCCCCCCCGTTGGCCACTGCCGATGTCAGCACCAGCATCTGCAGAGGGGTAGCAATATTATACCCCTGACCAATGGCAATGGACAATGTTTCGCCTCTGTACCAGGGACGGCCGAGCCGTTTTCTCTTCCACATGGTGGTCGGTACCAGCCCTTTATTCTCGTTGAACAGTGCGATCCCTGTGGGTTTTCCAAGACCGCCGGCCTTTGCATACCAGGCCAGCCGTTCTATGCCCAGTTCCAGGCCCACCTGGTAAAAAAAGACATCGCAGGACTCGGCCAATGCCTTGACCACATCGACCTTTCCGTGCCCGTATTTGTTCCAGCAGCGAAACACCCGGTCTCCGAATCTGAAATGCCCGGGACAGAAAAACGACGTTTTGTCGTCGATAACTCCCTCTTCCAGCCCCGCCATAGCCGTAATAATCTTATAGGTGGATGCCGGCGGATACCCGGCCTGGAGTACTTTGTTCTCCATGGGGCGTAGTGGGTTTTGAGCCAGCAATTGCCACTTTTCATGAGACAGGCCGGTAACAAATTCATTTGAATCAAAAGCCGGATTGCTGGCCATGACCAGAACCTCTCCATTCCGGGGGTCCATTGCCGCCACGGAACCGGTCATTCCATTGAGCAAGGTTTCGGCAAGCTGCTGCAACCGCTGGTCAATCGTCAGAAAAATATTGTGGCCGGGTCGAGCATCTACGGTCTTCATGACTTTAACCACCTGGCCTCTGGCATTCACTTCAACCTGACGCCCGCCGCGCTTTCCGCGCAAGAGCGTTTCACAGCTTTTTTCCACACCAAACTTGCCAACGAAATCACCTGCCCGGCATCCCGAATATTCAGTGGATCTGAGTTCATTGATATTAATCTGGCCCAGATAACCAAGCAGGTGGGAAGCACTTTTTTTATAAATGTATTCACGACATGGTGTGACATTAATTAAAACACCGGGGAGATCGAATAAATGGGCCTCCACGGCAGCCAGCGTGTCACGTCCGATATCATGCTGCAGTAGAACCGGTTTATATGTCCGATCTATTTTCTTGGACGAAAAAATAGACCTTATTTCGGGTCCTGGGACATCACCGTACCGGGCTATTTTGGCAAGGGTAGCTTCCACAGGCTTGGCATCACGGGGTACGATGCTCAGATCAAACGCCGGACGGTTGTCCACCAGCAACCTGTTGTTGCGGTCAAAAATCAACCCGCGCGGTGCATCGATGCTCTGGAGCCGGATACAATTGTTTTCCGAAAGTCTTCGGAACTCCTCTCCCTCAAGAACCTGGAGATAAAAAAGGCGGGCTGCCAGCAACACAAAGGCTCCGACAACACAAAATAATACACCTGTTAACCGTTGTTTGAACCATTCACTGTCAGCCGTATTTAGGTATTGTTCCAATCGTAAAAAACCGATCCCTTTCACAGTGCCGGAGCCCGCGCCCTGTTATCTCTTCATCCAGTGCGGGATCTGCATATATCCAAATAAAAAAAACGGCCCGGTGAAAAGTGCCCATAAAACCTGTCGAAAAACACAGCTCACGACCGCCTCGGACGATATCAGCTCCATCCGTCCCAAAAAAGTTATGGTCAGCAGCCACAGGATATTTTCAAACAATACCCCGACCGCAACAATAAAAAATAAGACCACACCGCTATGAGCATGAAAAAACCTGACAAGCCACCTTGCCCCCACATACAGCCACACGTAAGTCGTAAGATATAATCCGAAGGGGCTTGCGGAAAGGCAATCCGTAATAAGGCCCATCAGGATTACGGTGGTCAACCCCTCGGCAATGGGTCGGAAAAAACCGGCATAAACTACAAATGGAATCAGCAGATCATAAAAACCCCGGGTGGTAAATAACAGGGGGACAACTGCCGTTTGCAGTACAATGATGCAGAAAACAATTACAATATAAAACAAGAATATCATGGTGTTTCCAAAAAATTCCCCTTCGGTGGATTTAGTATAATCATTACCTCTTCAAGCTTTTCAAAATCGACATGGGGGATAACCGCAACTTCCTGGAAAATTCCTGAATTGCGCCTCACAATATCCGCTACCTGTCCAATCAGAATACCTTTTGGGAAAACGCCGTCCATCCCCGATGAAATAATCGTATCACCAACCCGGACATCATTTTTACGCAAAACATATTTAAAACGATATTGATCACTGGAAGTCCCCTTTATAATTCCCCTTGCCCGTGTACGTTGAACAAGGGCATCCACCGCGCTGTTGCGGTCAATTGCCAGCAGGACATTGGCGTAATGGCCGGACACCTCGGCAACCTGGCCGACAACACCGTCCGGGTTCACCACCGGCATTCCTTTTACAATCCCGTTGAATTTACCCTTGTTAACGGTTACGCTTTTAAACCAAGGGGATGGGTCAAGACCGATAACTTCAGCGGCAAGCTGTTTACCGAGAATGGTTTTCGTGAAATTGAGCAACCTGCGGAGACGCTGGTTGGTCAGCACTGTTTCACGCTGCTTATTATTTTCCTGAACGGCCCGGGCGAGTGCCTGCCTGAGGTTATCGTTCTCCCGGGCAACTGAAACCAGTGAAAAATAATGACGCCAGATATTGCCCGCAAATTGAATGGATCGGGTTGCACCTGCCTGAAACGGAGCAACAATTCCGATAAGGACAGGGCCCAGGCTGGAGGAAGAATGGTGGTGCCGGCTGGTGATGGAAAGAATTACGATATTGGCGACCACCAATAAAATTGCGCCGCCAATCATCATCTTCTTGTTTGAAAACATAAAACTTTAGGTAATCATGACCTGTTTGAGGATTTCAATGCTGTCAAGGACCTTACCACAGCCCAGCGCAACGGTAGACAAGGGGTCCTCGGCAACCGTTATGGGCAGACCACTCTCCTCCCTGAGAAGTTTGTCAAGATTCTTTAATAATGCGCCCCCTCCGGTTAAGACAATCCCGTTATCTACGATATCAGCCGCCAGTTCCGGCGGGGTTTGTTCCAGCGCAATCTTAACCGTTTCCACGATTGAATCAATCTGCTCGGAAATTGCCATGCGTATCTCTTCCGAATCAATGGCCAGGATCTTGGGAATTCCCGAAACGAGGTCTCTTCCCTTTACCTCGATGCTCTCCAGTTCCTGCGGTTCCGGGTAGGCGTTGCCAATGGTTGTTTTGATGATTTCAGAGGTCCGTTCGCCGATCAGCAAGTTGTATTTTCGTTTGATATACTGCATAATGGCCTCGTCCATCTTATCCCCGGCCACCCGGAGGGATCGGCTATAGACGATACCGGCCAGAGAAATCACGGCCACTTCCGTGGTGCCTCCGCCGATGTCAACCACCATGTTACAAGTGGGCTCCGTGATGGGCAGCCCGGCACCGATGGCTGCCGCCATGGGCTCTTCGATGAGATAGACCTCGCGAGCCCCGGCAGATTCAGCCGACTCCTTGACGGCCCGTTTTTCCACCTGGGTAATTCCCGAAGGAACGGCAACAATGATCCGGGGCCGGACAAAGGTGCGTCGATTATGCACCTTGTGAATAAAATGACGCAGCATTGCCTCCGTCACTTCAAAATCGGCAATTACACCGTCCCGCATGGGGCGAATGGCAATAATATTGCCCGGTGTACGACCCAGCATGTTCTTGGCCTCAGCCCCCACAGCCAGAATTCGGTTTTTCAAACTAGCGTCGGTTCGCACGGCTACCACCGAGGGTTCGCTTAAAACAATCCCCTTGCCCTTGACATATACAAGTGTATTTGCGGTACCCAGATCTACGGCCAGGTCACTCGAAAAAATACCGAGAATCGAATCTAAAAACAAATTTATTCCCTCTCTATATACCGGTTACTCCAAACTTTTATATTTTGCAGTATCGACAGGTTGCCTTACCGGACAATTGACAAATAAAGAATTGATCGTAATTAAGTCCTGTAAATTAAAATAATTCCTTACCAAAAATAATTTTTCTTTACAAGAAAAATTATCCCCTGATTCCCGTTCCACCCCATTTAATGCCCGAATTTTCCCTTTTCCCTATCTTTTAAGATAGCAAATGCGCCATAACGGCATCGTGAAGATGCGGTCTGAAGGCTTTGATAAAATCATTATTCCGTGACGGATGAATCCGATTGGTCAGCAGGATCACGATTACCCGACGTTCCAGATCCATCCAGAAAGATGTCCCTGTAAAGCCCAGATGCCCCACGCTTTTACGTGAAAAATACCGCCCCGCACTTGATCCCCTGGTTGACGGCATATCAAAACCCAGCGCGCGCTCCTTATTATATAGTGGCTTGAAAAATTTTTGCAGGAGCGGTTGCTGAAATACGACTGACGGTTGGCCGTGATAGGTCCATAACAATTCATTGATCAGCCTGTGCAGATCCCCGGCAGTACCGAAAAGACCTGCATGACCTGCAATGCCGCCGATCACATAGGCGTTATCGTCATGTACCGCGCCTTCCATTACCTGATTCCGCCATGGACATTTTTCAGTAGCGGCATATCTTTTGTGAGGAGGTTCTATCGTTCGATCAATAAAGAAAAGATCTAAAAGCCCCAGTGGCTTGTAAATTTTTTCAGCAACAAACCGGTCAAGACGCATATGGGAAACTTCTTCGACGATCCAGCGCAGGAGCATAAATCCCAAATCACTGTATCGCACCTGATCACCCACACGGCTTTCAAGGGGCTCTCGGATCAAAAACTCCCGCAGCCTTGCCTCACGCATTTCAAAGGGAAGCTTGGCAAGTATTCTAAAGTAAGGCCGGTAATCCGGCATGCCGGAATTGTGATATAAAAGGTGCTGAATCTCGATGGCCTCCTTGTCGGTTCCCTTCAGGCCGGGCAGATACAATCCTATGGCCTGATCAAGGTCCAGATGTCCGGTTTCCATCAGCTTCATTACCGCCGGCGTCGTGGCCAGGGGTTTGGTCAGTGATGCCAGATCAAACACAGTGTCTCTTGTCATGGCCCGGCCCGTAAAAACATTGGCCTTGCCATAGGCTCGAAAAAACAGCACCGTATCCGCTTTTGAAACCAGCAGCACACCGCCGGGAAAAACTTTTCCCGCCACACCGCGCTTCATCAAATCGTGAACCTGCTGCATCACCAATGTCCCTGATCAACCGAATAGAAAAAGGCCTGCCACAAAAACGCGAAGGGTTCTGCCCACCAATTATCTGTCATCCTTATTTTAAGCCGGATCGACTGCAATCGAGGAACACGCCGCCATGGCCTTTCAGGCCTATGTGGCGGCCCGGTCAAACGTCAACGTCTTCCGATCCGCATCCAGGGTTGCAGTAAGACCAATGGGAACTATGAGGTTAGTCCTTCCGTGGCCCACATCCAGACCGCCTAACACCGGAATAGTAAATTTCTCAAACATCTCTCTGAAAATATCAAAAACAGCCTCGGGCGTACCGCATTGTTCAAAGGAACCCAGTACGATTCCGGCCAGATAGTCAAAACATCCGGTCAGCTTCATCTGGGTTAGCATCCGATCAATGCGATAAGGGGCTTCCCCCCGATCCTCAAGCAAAAGAATGCACCCCTTGTAGTCCGGCGCAAAGTGCGTCCCCGTCAAATGGCACAGGGTGGTCAGATTGCCGCCGATCACAACGCCTGTGGCCCTGCCCCTGCAAAGGGTCACACCTTTTTCCACATCCATCCGCATAGGACTGTCACTCGTCAGTGTACTGAAAAAAGAATCCCGGGTTCGCGCGTTCCGGTCGCCCAGGGTGGTCACATTGGGGCCGTGAAAGGTCACCAGGCGGCTTTGAAAAAAAATCGCATTCAGCAGGGCCGTAATGTCACTGAAACCGACTATGATTTTGGGATGCCTGTGAATCGCGTCATAATTCAGAAACCCCAGCATGCGCATGGAACCATATCCGCCCCGGGCGCAGACAATGGCTTTAACGGATCTGTCCAAAAAAAACCGGTTGATCAGATCGGCCCGGTGTTGATCGCTGCCGGCAAGGTATCCCTGACGATCAAAGAGTCCCTTTGAAACTACGGGATGATACCCTGCCGATGTCAGCCGGCGGATACCCTTATCGAATCGCTGTTGGTCAAAGGGACTGGCCGGGGCCACGATGCCAACGGCATCGCCCTGCCGCAGTCTTTCCGGAAAAATCACACCTGTTTTCATATCTGTGCCGTCTCGCCTTCAGGAAAGGTTACAGTCACTGTAAAAACATTTTTATATGCGTTGGAGAAAAGGTACCAGCCCCATCTGTTTTGTCTTATACCCCAGAGAAAGCACTCTTTCAAGTCTGCTCTGCATCATTGCAAAAAAACAAATATCATACCATCTGCATCCAAATATTTTAGATGAAAAAAATTTAATTCCAATCTTGACATTCACTCTCCGAACCGATATAGGTAGGCCTTCTTGTCGGGGCGTAGCGCAGTCTGGTAGCGCACTTGAATGGGGTTCAAGGGGTCGGAAGTTCAAATCTTCTCGCCCCGACCAAAATTTTAAAATAATTACGGCGGGTTAGCGATTAAGCTTTCCCGCTTTTTTTGTGGTTTTTTTGTCGGGGTACAGTTTGGGGTACAGTTTGAAAGGCCATAAGGATTGAAAAAATATTTCAAAAAACAAAAACCCGGCCCTCGGATGAAGGTCGCTTTTAGTGCCTATGCATGATTTTTGCGACCTGATTGAATAGCTCTGTCATGATTTAAAAAAAGTTTTCTGCCGGTAACGGTAATTTTGCCACAATGTTGTATGAGCACCATTTCAGCACTAAAATAAATAGGCATTGGTCGATTCTCAAAATAGCCGGAACAAAGATCAAAACCTTAATGTATTATCGCAGACAAAATCTTATAAGATAGCTTCAGTTGCTCATCATCCGCCTCATCCAAAAGGGAATTTATCAACCCCCGCCTATTTGCCGGGTCTTCAATCTGAATATTACTGAAAAACTCGTCAAGATTTACATCCAATGACTGTACAAGCTTCAACAAAGTGTTCAGAGTGGGATTTTCTTTACCACGCTCAATGCTGCTCAAATATTTTGGGCTTATCCCGACACTTTCCGATAACTGCTCCTGAGTAACTCCCTTTCTGTTTCTAACATCTTTTATTCGAGCCCCAATCATTTGCTTTAAGTCCACGGTTACCTCCTCTTTTTTTGGGCAGGTAATAATGATCTCAGAAGCTTGAGGGGATTTGAACAATCTGTCACACAGAAAATAATTGCAATTTTCAATGCATCAGATGTATACATCAATCTAGCAGCAGGATTAAATAATTATATTCATGTTGTCAGAGGGGATTCCTAACAGATACAAATTCATGTATTGCATTTAAGATTGACTAATGGGATTTATTCCGTTACTTATTCAAAACATTCGTTTAAAAAATTACGGTCGGGAACAGAATTCTAAATTGGATTTGCTTGACTGTATCCTATCTCAAGCAACCAATCAGCATTTATCGATAACAAAATACATGGATATCCGCAAGGGCCGGAACGGTTTGTGATGAGACCCTTAAAACATCCATGCGCCTTAAGCTTATTTTTTTCCATTTTACCCCCCGGTTACCCGCGTTCGTTCTTTAGAGCTTTAGAGATTAAATTTAACTGAGGTTTAACTGGCCGGATTTTCAGCCACTACATAAAGGCGATTTCAGGTCTCGATAAACGCATTCAGGGGAACCCTCCCCCCCTAATTTAGCAGTCCTAAATGGGAGCACTTGCTTACGAGCGGATTAACGAAAATTTAAAAAGCATTCACAGCGTCATAGGGGTTTCCATGAAAAAATATCTTCTCTTAGCCACCGTACTTTTAGTTTTGGGATGTTCTGTTACCAAACGTATTGATAAAGGAATAAAACCGAGTGAGATACAATTTTTAACAAAACACAATCTCTCTGCAACCATAGTTACCACTCCAACATTAAAAAATGAAAAATATATGAGCAAGGGTGGAGTTTGCAAAATTCATTTATATCCAGGGAACCTAAATATATTTTCAGGTACTTTGAATAATGTTTTTCAATCAATCAGCATATCTGATGAGAATGATGACAACATCAACAGTGATATTAAAATTATTCTTGAAAACACTTTTGAGAGAGATCAAGAAAATAAACTATATTTTATTCAATCAGTTCATATTTTTGAAACCTTAAACAATACAAAACTAAACAGCTTTCAAAGTCGCATATTGTTGAGTACTAGCCCAGGCAAAATTAAATCCAATATATATAAGACTGTTTTGATTGGCACATTAGGGCTATCGACATTTCCTTTAATGCAATTAAGATCTGAAGAAATTAAACAGGTACTCTCGAAAGTCATGCAAGAGGCTTCATTGGATATTGCAAAACAAATTTCTGAAAATGATTTCATCAGACAATTTGCAAAGGACAAATCTGTTTATTATAAACAAGTGCCCAATAATGAGAATATTATTTATGGAGTTCTGGAACGACCTGAAGTTAATTATAATATCGAGGATATTGTTAAAAATGACTTGGTAGATTCCAATAGAAGATTCACAATTTTTTATTCAAAATCCGATTATCTACATGATTTATTAAAGGAAAATAAAATTGAAGCAGCATTGACCTTTTTAGATAGCAATAAAAACGTTATTAAAATTGATAAAAAATTAAAACACCTTTTAATCAAAGGCAGAGAGCAGCTCTTGGATAAATATACTTTATTATTCCATGAAACATTATATTTTTTGTCAGAAACTTTCCCAGAAGATAGGAAATCAAATGGATTTAAATTTTCTTCAAATGTTATACAAAGAATTTCTATAGCAATTGAAAACTGGAAAACATTGCGAAGGCTCCTTCCGAATAATAAAACTTTACCAGAAGAAAAGCTTTTAATATCGAAGGCCTCCAATATTTTAAAACAAGAATTTTTATCCTTTGACCATTTTGGCTCTGAAAATTTCTTTAATTTTTTCCCAACGGATGTATTTGCATTTAGTTTCCCAACTGAATACCTTACTGAATTAATAAATAAAGAGCCTGATATTAATAAATTTAAAATTCTTTGGGGAAAGTATAAAGATGAAATTTCCGATAATGATAGAGCCTATAAAAAATTCAGTAGATTATTTTTGAATACATTTGAAAATAAAATCACAAGGGATCAAAATGACAGGATTTTATATGTTTTAGAATGCAACCATTTTATCATCGAAAAAAATTTACACCGAGATTTGTTGCAGAAAATAAATGTAGCAATAGTAATGCCCCCGTTTTTGGAAAAAGATTCAAAAATTGATATTAAAAATGATTTGGGATATTTGGATATCGATTTTATCGATACAGACAATGCTTGCAAAAAAGGACTTGATCAGTTTGATCTTGCTATATTTATTTTCCTAAAAGAAACGAAATTGCAGCATACTTTGTTATCGAAAGAAAAAATTTCATCTAAATTTATTGCTTCATATAGTGTTCAGCCGAACCCAAGATACATAGGAATACAAAACCTTATCTCAGAATTACAAAATAGAATCCTCATAGCATCTCTGAATCAAAACAACACCTATTCTACATCGGTGGCCGAAGCACTATCAAATTTGTCCGATACAATTACCCTTTCCTCTTTAAGATTACAATTGAGGAAGGCCCGAAATCTTTTAATTAACACTCCACCCACTATTAAAATACCTCAATATAGTAGTTATAAGTATCAACAGATAAATCTGGATATTGACAAATATCTTGAGTTACGGAAAATTTATTATAATCCTGCAAAAAAATTATATTTTATCATTGACGATGAGCTGACCGGCAATTCTCAATTTACTGTTGTTTCAGGGTTGAAAGAATCCGATCCGAACAAAGAAAGCATAAACATTAGATGTCACAGTGAGGAAGAAATTGCCCAATGGGAAACAAAACCTTTTGAATTGCTATTATCCGATATTTTCCCCAAATATCGTGATTCATTAAGTGCGGCCAATATAAAATCAGGATTCCCAGAGTATCAAAAAATGATCTCAGCTAATTTAAAACAAAGTAAACGCCCTGAAGCTAAAAAAAACGATGTTGTTAGTGCTCTAATAACATCTGATGAGCGATTTGATAGTGTTGTTGTCGTAATTTCTAAAAATAGCTCGATAGTCGGAAGTGGATTTTTTGTTTCAAAAAATAACATCTTAACGAACTACCATGTCATTGGCGATTCAAGATATGTTGAAATAAAGCTACACAATGGAAATAAATGCTATGGTAAGGTTGTCAAAATTGATCCCGTTGCAGACTTGGCGTTGGTTTCAGTTCATGAAGATGGTAAACCCGTTTCTTTTTATTCTGATAAAAGTTTAGCTATCGGTTCAACAGTAGAGGCTATTGGACATCCCTCAGGGCTAGAATACAGCTTGACCAGAGGTATTGTAAGCGGAGTAAGGGAACATCGAATTCGGAATAGATCGTTTGTGCTAATACAGACGGATACACCTATTAACCCTGGCAATTCTGGCGGGCCGTTGTATTTGGGAAATGAAGTTATTGGGATTAACACCCAAAAAATAGTCAATACTGATATAGAGGGGTTGGGTTTTGCGTTGCATATTACAGAAATTCAATCTTTTTTGAAGTAATGAATTATTTTTCTGATATCAGTAGATGACAACTATCTTGATATCCACAGCTATTACATTCCAGTTCATCCGCAATAAATTACTAACCCTACCCTTGTCCAGCAGCCCCAAATTCCTTTACATGTTCAATAAAGGTTTCTGGGGGTGCCTTCGGTCATTCATCAAAATCAAAGTAGTGCGCCGGCCCCTCGTTTACCGGTTTCATCCAGGGCTTGTGTGTATAGACAGACGACAATGCAAAAACCACATACCCCAGTGCCAAGATTGCCGGATGATTAATATCTCCGAGCAGACAGTTACGCAGCAAATTACAGGGTCCAAAATGCAGCCGTTTTTACATTTTTTGCACTTAATGCCCGAATCCGATGGGCATAGCTTTCAAATGCGTTCGCACTATCAAGGTCAGGTGGCGGGTTGATGTAAATGCCGCGCCAATTCTCCCCGTCACCTTTAAAGCTCGCGTTGAAGTCGTTGACATGGGACTCGAAAGTTTCATTATCGCCCCACCAACTATTAAACAGCTCCGGGCATTTTTTGAAACCATATTTTTCACGCAGCACAAGGCATTTTTGAAGCAGGTCACTGATATCCTTACCCGTTACCTCTTCCAGCGCCCTAAACACTGGCTTATCACTGCCTGATGCGTCCACAGCAACAATAACTGCAACCCCCGACTTTGTCTCTTCGGATTTATCAATTTTAGAAGGCCAGGCAATACCCCCGGCAATATATGCGTATTCATCAGCGGTTTCAAGGTTACGGTAATAAACCGGACTGGGGAAAAATTCTTTTCCAGTGACCAGTTTCATGGTTCTGATGGCTTCGGTTTCAAGTAGCCTGTCTTCAATTTTCTCGATGATACATTTTGTGTCCATGGTTATCCCCATTTATTAGATGTATTTTTTTCGTCTTGGTCTAAATATCCCGCTTGACGGGCTGGTCATGTCCATGTGTCCCAAGGTATACCCAAGAGCCGATATTGCCGGGGAAAGCTCCATGTTGTTTTCCTGAATGATGTTTGGCGCCAACGCTGCAATATACCCAGGCAACCGGCTGTTTTCGGTAAAATGAAGCGTCTTTCTGTTTTTTGTGTGCCTATAGATGCTTTGTGAAATAAAGTTCAGGCCTATGTTCTCTTGGGGTGGGGTCAGGTCGATACGATCATCAGAGCTACCGATTCGAGAAAAAATCTTACACGTTGAGCTTTCCTTGTCCGCTATGATCGGATTTGTGCAATATGTTTTCTTGTATTCAAGTACTTTACGATGCAGACGTTCAAGAGCATGCTCTTCGTACTCTGCAAGAATTCTCAAATGCCGGGGGTTATGTTCAAGCTGAAAGTCCTGAGTATAGTCTTCAGCAAGCACAACAACAAAGCCCGGTGACTCTCCAAACGGCCACCCAATACCGCAACTGATTCTCCGGTATTTGCTGCCGGTTTCGGTATCTTCAAGCCAAATTTTTGTTTCACCAAATTTCTTATGTGTCTTTTCTTCAATCATAATTTTACTCCTTTTTCATTAATAGGTTAACTCAGATCGCAACCAGCAAAAAACCCGCCCTCGTAAAAGGTCAGGCACAAGGCATCGGCCCTGTCCGGGGATCGCTTTAATAATTCTCGCATTGTGTCCTTTTTCATCACTTGAATTTTTCCATTAACTACCTCGTATGTTGGGGTTTGCAATTCTTCAATCAATCCTTCATCAGGTGGCAGCATTGCGCCTGTATCGTCTCGTAACCATTGCCGACAACTCCACCACAATTGATCACGAAGTATCTTAAATTCGCCCATTTCAGTTGTTTGAGTAGGTTTAGACGCAACCTTTACCGGTATCGAAGTGCACCCGGATCGTTGCATATGTGGGGCAACACCGGCACCAACACCTGTTGCATCGACACATGCCCTCATAGTTTTACGGCCTTTATATTCCAATATGGCCCGATCACCTGTTGAAAGGGTGTCAACACCCTGCCAGACCACAAGCCGCTCAACATACCCGCCGTACCGAAAGCAGGAAACATTCGCATCTGAACCGAACTCACCCACGTCCTGGCCCATTATAGCTGAAGAGTTGGCCGGGGGAGTCTCTCCATGCTCTATGACATAGGCGTCCCACCTTGACCTTGCCTGTGCTATCCATGCTTTTGAAATCAGTTGTTGGCTGCCCTGTGCTGGATACTGCCCTAACACCATGTAGCTGAATGCCGACTCCATGATTTTATACCAACCCGGTTTCAGTGGAGGGTATTCAAGCCCCCCCTGGCTTTTAGCCGTTAACCCCACAAGATGGGAAGGTAATTCAAAGCATTCACTGTCTTTGGTTTCACCTTTAACGAGTGGCCGGGTCCATTGGTTAATTCTCCGGACAGTAGTTTCTTGGGTAACAGCCCCCGGGATAACATCTCTGCCGGTCACAACATTGGGATGCGACATTGCAGACAAATGGACAATATTGGCACGGCCATCCCTTTCCATCCGATATGCCTCGCCTGATTCTGCGCGGGGGTTGAACATCACCAATAGACGGGCGTGTCCACCTGAGAGACAACTCTCGATTCCGCGATACACCTCATCCGGGATTGCGTCACCTTCATCCAATATAAACAAAAGGTGGGGGCTATGTTTCCCGGAAAATTTAGCTTCCCGTTGGGCTGCTGTGCCGGAAGAGGGAACTGTTACCCCAGTTAAAAATGACTGTGCTGACCGCTGGATATGTAAATTTTTAACCGTATCGGTTTTAAATAAGTCTGGATGCTTTTCAATAATGGAACCGATCTCCCCCCACAAGAGCTTTTTTAAATTACTTTCCGGGGGAGCTGCTGCTGTATAAACTTGAGAATTTTCAAAGACCTTGTGCCACCATACAGCACACCGGCCTGAGCCATGTGTTTTTCCAGTTGCATTCGCACTTTTGGCAATAGTGATGGGATTATCCCTGACAGACTCCATCATAGCCTTGATTTCATCGGTGTAGGTTTCGCCTAAAACGTCCTGGCAAAACCCCACCGGGTCATCCTGATACGAGCTGTATGTATCGCTTTCGTTAAACCCTTCAAGAGAATTTAACAGCTGATCGAATAGCCCGCTTTTGATTGAGGTTGTGAATGATTTCGCGTCGAACATCGGGGGATACCTCTCCTATCGCCTGTAAAACTTCATCCTGAAACTCTTGAACTGCTTTAAGGTCATAGAGTGCCTGGAATATTTCAAGCTGCAATTTCAATTGATTCCGAATCTCTCCCATGGCCTTTAATGCCAGTTCGCGGGGATCTTTAAACTTTACCTCTGTAACATCAAGTTCTTCATTCTCACCAACCTTGATTCTCTTGACCTGTGATTCCAGGACCTGCAAGGCAGTCTTATCTCCACGATTCCAGCGCATGAGCAAATCAAGTATTTCATTGGCATTGTCGTTTATCCGGCCCAATTGCTCCATGGCATCTATTTTCCGATCCACACAGGCTTCGATCTTCTTGGCAACGATAACCTTTGTCTGTTTGCCTCGGAGTTCGATCAGGCGTTTGCTCACTGCCTGACGACTGACATTGAGTATTTTGGCCGCCTCGGTCTGTTTCAAGCCTTCTTTGTCAATTAACTGTAACAGCTTGCGATCATTGATTTTCGGGTTACCCATAGTTGACACCTTGGTTGACAGGTTGACACAGTTGTTGACATCTTAAAAACGGGTTGCCAAATCAGTTTTAAGCTCCGGATTCTCGTCCAGATATGAATAAACAATTTTCTGCAAGCCCTGGACATGTTTAACTTCACCTTTCAACTGTTGCCGGATCTGCTCAGTTTTCTTGCGGGTTTTATAATCTGGCAGCCAGCCTTCAGGTAGCGTCATTAATTTCTTTTCGGCTTTTTCAATCCTTGCCTGGTATTCGGCAAGGTCCAGGATCACCTTTTTTTTATTAGGCCACATAAGGCCTCCCTTCAAAATCTCTTTTTAAAAAAGTATGACCAGTCATTGCACTTTCTCCTTGTCGGCTCCATCGTCATTCCTTCCAGCCTGTCTGTTCAAACGTATTCCAGCGCTCATGAAACTGTCTGGTGATCTTCGTTTCCTCTTTTTCGGCCAACTTAAATAAGCCTTGGCTAACAAACTCATCGGTGCATCGGGTAATCAGTTCACGCGCTGCCTCATCGGGTAATGCTTCCCATTGATAGGTTCCCGGCTTGTCCGGGTTTTCTGGAATATTAAAAGCTCTCTCATCGCCCGGATTCAGACCGCCGCGTTTAAATTCAAACTCAACCTCTGCCCATCGCCGGATGTCCTTGATCGCGCTTATAGGAATCTGCATCCCTTTTTTATCCATATCCCCGAAATAAAAGATGATGATCGGCTTTTGATATTGTTTGAATGCCGCCTCCAGATCCTTAGCAATCTGCCATTTGAAATAAATAGAGGCGTCACCGCCGAACGGTCGAAGAGTAATATGGTCCGTATAATGTTCAAACTGTCCGCGCATCGCCTTAGCCTCAAACCAAAGCTCGACGTAAAAATCCTGATATTGCCATTTGTCCAAAAAACATTCAGCCTGGCCAACGTCTTTTAAAAAACCCGCTTCCGATTGCCAGCCGTCCCCCCGTGTGACAGTTTGCCGGGTATCATCGGCCAGCGTTGCCGGGGTCCATTCCTTGTAAAACATCTTGCGAGCCTTGGATAATAACGGCAAAAACTTACCCTTATAAGCATCTTTATCCTGGAAAAATGACTCTTGCAGGAGGCGGTAAAAAAGCCATCGCGCCGTCACCGCATAGGGGACGCTCTGAACCAGCTCATAGGCCCGGTCAAGTAATGCTGCCTGTTTTGATCGTGGGGTGTAACCGTTCATGTCTGTCCCTCCGCCGCGTCCGGGTTCCCATAGTCCAGAGTGATCTTTTCGGGGATGCCGCTTGTCGCTTTCCGCCGCGGCCGCCCTTCAGCATTTTTAATCCAGTGCCCGGCAGGACATTGGTCCAGGTCGATAACCGCATGGTCGGATACCTGGCAATATAAAACCGGCAGGTCGTTTATTTGCTTGCGCTGGCCGTGTTCGCAATTCGTGCTGCACCATATAGTTTCCCCATTTCCCGGCCTGGTACCGCTATCGCCAGATACCTTGCCACAGGTGAACCATTTATCCACAGGACAGGCATCCATATCAAATACTGGTTGATTGTTCCGCCGGCACATCTGTCTCATGTCCTTTACATACAAATAGCTGCATGGCTTGCCGTCCAGACACACGGCCATTTTTTTTACATGTGTTAAAGGCCTGCTATCCTTACAAAGAGTGTCGTTTTTGATAACCTCCTTTGTTTTTGGCTTTTCCTGCAAGATAGGCTCAATCGGCATGTATCCGATTTCAGACAGAACACCGCGAACCCAAGCCTTTAAGTCAATTCCTGCTTGATATGCTTCCCCGGCATCCTTTCCACCCGGTACCGGCCACCTATCGGCATTTGAAAAGTTTTCAGTCCAGAAGCGCCAACTTTCTTTTGCCCCGGCTCGGTCTGCATCCAATGAAATAATGATATGCTTTGCTGCTTTCAACATTTTAGCCGTTTTTTTATCCGGCCTGATATTTGCTGACCCCAGAGCAACCGAAGAAACCAAGTCCCTGGCCTCTTGATTTAAAAGTATCGCGTCAAGCTCAGCTTCAACAATTATTACAACCGGCTTTGACCCCAGGACCATAGAAACCGGTTCACCGCCGGAAATATGGATATATTTCTGATCGTTTGGCTTTAGCTCGCTGTCTGGCCGCCTGATTTTAATTCTTGCCAACCTGTCCCCTTGATAAACTGGTATCACCCAACCACGCGGCAACCATAACTTTACAGGTCGGTTATTGTTCAACTTTTCAGGCAATCCCCAGGCCTTCCTTGCAAGAAAGATTGCTTTTGGATTCCAACCAAGATTTGCCTGCCGGATCGTTTCGGCATTCAGGCCCCGGCCTATCAAATACTCAAGCTCAGGTTTATTTTCAGATAGCTGATTGGTTGCCCATTTAATAAAGGCATTTGCTTTTTCCTGCCAAATAGAGCAGGGGGGATCTGCTGGCCTTGGTTCCCATCCTGGCTGTTTTTCAGATTTTTCCGTCTGCTCTGTAAATTTCGGTTCAACCCCCAAATTCTTACAAGCCTCAAAATAATTCATACCGCGAAATGTCGTTAAATACGCAATCGAATCGCCTGACTTACCACACCCACGACACCACCACCGGTCACGGCCAGGCCAGCACCTGAAACGGTCGGTTCCATGGCAAGCAGGACAGGGGGAGGCGTATTCGCCACTAACCACCTGGCAAAAAGAAATATTATCATTTTTCAGTAAGTCCAGAATTGAAGTTGTCATAGTTTTTAAACCTAAAATAATTGGGTTTGGTAAACCACCCGGTACCAGTACCGGGGGTGTGTTTACAAAGTAACCTTTTTGAAATTTAAAAAAATAAGTTTACATACTGCAAAGTATTGTTTTAAAAGGCTTTTTTCTTGCATTGTAAACTTGTTGTAAACTCACTTGTAAACTCAAAAAACGGGTTATTTTGGCCCTCTGAAAAAAGTTAAGTTTACACACAATTGCTCATAACTGAAACGGCTTGCAATCCACTTTCTGTGAGCTTGTTTTTTTTGGTCAAATGCCCTGCCTCAATCGCCCGTTTTATCGTCTGGTTTACATTTTGCCTGGTGCATCCAAGCTCCGCTGAAATTTCCTTATTTTCCATATCGCTATCAGCCATTTTTAAAATTTGACTACGGCTTTGACGTTTTGTATTATTAAAAGCCCAGGTCAAACCGCCGTCCCGATCTTCGGATAATTTCATATTAATGTCTGAAATTTTGGGAAGGTCTCTGGTGGCAACTCTGCTTTTTGTAAAATTGACGATAAATGCCGCCCCATCTTCGGCAGCATACCCAGGCGCCCTTTTTAAAAGAATGCTTGTGTCAATGTTATCTTCCCTTGCCGAAGTGCCCCGCTGCCCGCCGTCTTTGTTTGTATGGTGTAGAAGTATTGTCGTGACCCCTGCAAACCTCAGTTCCAGAAGCCAAGAATTAACCGGCGCCCAGTCCATTTTTGAGTTTTCATCCGCCCCAGGGCTCAAGCTCGATATATTATCAATGCAAAAAACCTTAATTTTCAGGTCTACAAGAATTTTTTTAACCGCTGATCGCCATTCCTCATCAAGCAAATTAGCCCGCTGCAACCCTAATTGGTTTGCGAATGCTTCCGAATAAATGTAGAAGGGTTCTTGTAGGGATACGCCCGCGCAAAGTGCTCTCAACCTGTCCTGGACGTCTTGAACGACCATTTCACCATCAAGGTATAGGCAGGCACCTGCCCCCATAGAAACCCACGGCCCGAAGCCCTGCCCGCTTGCAATGGCCACCAGAAGGCCCAGGACAAACCAAGTCTTCCCGGTCCCCCGATAGCCTGTAATCAGAATTATCATCTGCTCTGCAAGCCACGGGGCAAGGAATATTTTTTTAGGTGGAATTGACAAGCTACAGAAAGATTTTAGGGACAGCACCGCAGCTTGAAGCTTGCCAGAATCCGCCGCGAATTTCAGACGCTCGGCTTCGGCCATGGCATTTGATTGCCTGGCCAGGTCAAGGGGGTCACTGTTTATTTTTCCCGGTCCGGATTCGTGCTGCCTTTCTACGTCGATTAGCTCAAACATATATGAGACCTTATGGGAGTTAGGATTTTTCTTGTCCAACCAAGCGGGGTCGGTTTTCAACCCATTCCATAATTTCAGATTCCATCCATCCAACACTGTTTCCACCCAATTGAACCCGTTTTGGGAATTTTCCGGCCTTCTCAAGCCGCCAAACAGTGGGGTATGATAGGCCGACAGTATCCAAAACTACCGGCTTGCGAATGATTCTATAATTATTTAATTTTTGCATCATGCCCCTCCATTGGCCATGTGATTTGATCGACGCTGGTATTCAGTGCTTTAGCAATTTTTTCTTTTTCACCTTTTACAGGTGCGATATACCCTCGCTCGATCAGTGAAAGTTTACTTTGATGGATACCTGTCTTGTTTCTTAAACTCCATTGCGTTTCTTTTTTCATTGCTCGAAGTGTTTTTAAATCCATTGACTTCCTCCTATTTCTTTTTTTCAAAATAAAAAGGCCAACCCTCACAGAAGAATCTGTATGAAAGGTTGGCCTATTATTATAAATTTTTATTAAAAAGTCTTAACTATTCCAACTATTAACTCCTATATTTAACATGTTTTAACATATTGTATTAATTAGATTTTACCATTTATAATAGATTAGTTGATTTATAGTTGTTTATTTTTACATTCCTGGTAATAACTATACATTTTTTGAAAGCTGTGTTTTTGGTGAAACATTCGAGACACGACAGCTTGTATAAGCCGTCCCTTTATAGTAACTGTTGGGCCACCGCCCCCTAACTTGTAGATATCCTCTTTTGCCACATCCTGTTTTTTTATATATTCAAATTCTTTTGCATGCTCTTCATAAAATGCGATGGCATTTTCCCTTCGAGTAGAATTAGCGGTCTCAGTTTGTTCACCAAATCCCTCTTCAACTTTAATAGCGCCATATATTTTTTCAACCTCTTTACTTTTACAAATAAATTGTAAAAACGTTTTAATAGTATCTGGCAATTCGATTTTTGTCTTTTTCCCCCACTCAGAGGCTATTGGGTCATAATTAACCTTCTTGGTATCAGTATCACCGACAGATCCTCGCCAGGCCAATAAAACACCCTTTCCCGGGATTACGTAGTCTTTGATGTCCTCCCAGCCATTGACTTTTGGTATAAACCAATCATAATCAATATCAATATCCTCGGCACTTTTTTTATTATCATTATTAATATTCTCGGCACTTTTTTTATCGTCGTAGTTTTTTGATAACTCAAAACGGAGGTTGTCACCGTACGAGTTCCAATCACGCCAGCCCCAAAATTCTTCCTTGATTGTTGTTTCCCACTTATCAAAGAATTCGTAGATCTTGAAAAAAAGGATATACTTGAAGCTTGTCTCCATAGAGCGGTGCAGCGCCACACTTTCAATGAAACAGAAACGATGGCACCAAACAAAAGCGGAATCAGCCATTTTAAACAAATTTAACTCATCGAACCGCCTGGTCTGTTCCCCGGTGAAGGGTTCGGCTTGTTTTATCGGCCTTTCGAGATTAAACAGATCAGTAGACGGTTCATTATTTTTAATACCCGCTGGTAATTCAGAACCTTTTTCCAATACAAAAAACCGCCAATCTTTATAAATCTCCCCGTTCTCCGGACTGGACTTGTAAACATTTGTAAAACCTGTATCCAATAATTCAGGATAACGAGAAAACCCCTTGTGCCCATCGTATAAGCTGATCGCCCGGAGGAGCTTGTCGTAACCGTTTGCGATGCGATCATGCGAAAGAACCCTCTCTAGGATCGTGCCATCAATTGGGGCTACCTTCTTTGAGGACGGCGCTGGCGGGATAAGCAGTCTCTGAATTTGTCCATTAGAAACTAGAGATAAATATGCAAGAAAAGCGCTCCCAATAGACAACCGTGCTATCCGGTAAACTTCCTCTTCGGGCAATTTTTTAACGGCCATTTTCTTGAATGAGAACTGCACTACGTCCCAATCAAAATCAGTCTTGCCATCTTCGAACATTTCAAGAGCGCTGGTTGTAGAATCTACAAGCTCAAAAACAACGGCATAACGCACCGGGTGTTTTTCTCTTTCGGCAGGTGCAATTTCCTTTTTTGCTTGCATTTTTTCGTAAACGTCAGGACGCAGCGTACTGTAATGGTAAAGCACGATCTTGCCAATCGGGACCGTAGGGTATTTATCAACCCATCGTTCAGCGGATCTTTTGAGCTGATCTATTCGTAACTCGGGGAAGTTTTTGGTAAGATTTGCGTTTGCAGTCATGTAATGCACCTCCTGAAAGTGCCCTGGTTTGAGATCCAGGGGAAAGCCGGTCCAGGAAAACCGGCCTTGTCGGGGAGCTCTCCCTATCCACTGGAAACTGTTTTACCGTCGGAATTGAATCACTTTAGATTTATCCGAAACATTAAACCCCACAATTTCAAGCAATCTATCTTCCCACCGTAAAAGGGCCTGCCGTTTTTCAGTGTCATAACTGTGCCGGTTATAAACTGCCATCATGCCTTGCAGTTTATGGCCCAGGACCCTTTCGGCCACCAGATCATTGACGCCCATCTCTGCAAGCCGGGTCCTTAACGTTCGCCTCAAATCGTGTGGCGTGAATTTCTGTTCAATTTTCATTTCAGACCAATGCCGATTGATTGCTCTGGTCATTGCCGATCTGGTGATTGCCTGGCCGGGCTTGTATGATGATTGAAACACAAAATCACAATCGCTTGAATATGGCCGGGCCTGTTCGATAATATCAAGGGCCAATGGACAAAGCGGCACCCGGTTAGGCTCGCTGTTTTTCATACGCTCGCCCGGTATGTTCCAAAACCGATCTTCTGACAATTCAGCCCAGGTCATGCCGCACACCTCACCGGGCCTCTGGCCGGTCAACAAAATCATTTTCAATGCCAATTTTGACACCCGGTAAACATCAATTTTTTTATTTTCTAAGTCCAGGGCTTCCCATACCATCTTGATTTCATCGTCGGTTAAAACCCGGGTTCGGGGTTTTTCTGGCACCTTTCTTATTCGGGTACAGGGTGAATCATCGATAACGCCACGCTCAGCCGCAAAATTAAACAGACGGCTCAGAGCACCATGCACCCGATTTCTCACAATAGGCGCCCGCTGGTGGATCTTATCCAGCAAAAGAACAATATCCCGCCGCTTAATATCTGCCACCTTGCGCCCGCCCCATGCCGGCACAACATCTTTTTCAAGCAGCTTCCTGGTGGCCGCCCCTGATTTCTTGCGCTGTAATTCAACTTCCCATATCTCATCAAGCAAGTCATTAAAGATAGGTGTGGCCTTGCGCTTTGCTTTGATTGCCTGAAGCTCTGCACCCGGATCAATACCGCGCTGTACGTCCACCATGGCCTGTCCATGCTTTTCTCGTGCTTCAGCAAGCGATATTCCAGGGTATTGCCCCAAGGTCATACGCCGGTATGTCCCATCAAAAGGGTACCGAAATACCCATGATTTTTTACCAGAAGGGAAAACCCGGATATACAGGCCATTATCGTCTAAAATTTCGTATCTTTGCATTTTAGATGCCAGTTTTCGGATGGTTAAATCTGTAAGTCCCATAAATTATTACTCCTTTCAAAATCCGGGGTACAGTTTGGGGTACAGTTTCAGCCCTTATAAGGGTGAAAAATGATGAAACTATCTGAAAAGGAATATAGGGGGTTTTTTCTGTAATGTCAAGTATTAATGAAAAGTTTTGAAGTGGGTTGAAAGGGGTTGAAATATGACAATTTTTGAATGGGGTTCAAGGGGTCGGAAGTTCAAATCTTCTCGCCCCGACCAAAATTTTAAAATAATTAAGGCGGGAAGCTGTTAAGCTGTCCCGCCTTTTTTTTGGTTTTTTGCCTTGTGGTACCTTAATTCTTTTATCCTTTTACCCGCTTCACCATACAGTTTTTAAGCATACCCTGAAACTGGCCGAGCAATTGCTGCTCATGATCATCAACCATACCGTCCTTGTGAGCCACCCTCATTATTTCCTAATACTCGCTGTTGGTGATCACGTGGTCCTTGATCGCTTTTTCAATCACATCTCTTAATTCTAATCCGGATTTAGTGAGTTTCATGATTTTTTCCTTTTCATTGAATTTAACCCATATTTTATATTCTCCAGGCGATGAAGCTGCAATTACGCGTGTTGATCCGGATTCTTTCCCCAGCGCCTATGTCCCTTTTTTTCCTCCCAAGGCGATTTACAAACATCATGAAAGAGAGCCAGCTAAGTTATTCATGGCCGTTATAATATCAACAATCGCCTCATGCGTTGTCTGACCGTAAGCGCCCCTCTCCGGTGTTCCAAAGTGTCTGTGATTTTGTAGGATATACGTAACCTTGATGGCGTCTCGTAAAGTTTCTCCATCTACAGCGTTATAGCGGTTTCCCAAAGACTCGACATACCATATGGTTGTCTTCATCCCTGGAAAACCGCTATGCCTTTTATATACGATTTCTACTTAGCCATCTCAAATAACGTTTACGAGAGCATCAACCTTTACAGCCAACTCATTTCTCGATAAGAAGCCCAAGCCCATCGGCACAGGCCCGGCTTACACCATAGTCAGCCTTTTCCTGCCCGGGCATTTTATCCCAACCCCCTTTTTCAACAAATTCAGCTCTCGACCAGGTATTTATTTCCCCTAATTCTTTGAGTTTCTCTTGATGACCCGCGTCCTTCATAAATTGGGCCACGCAGATCGCCGCCTGACTTGCCAAAACCGCTTCTTCAGTCATCGTTCTGGTCGTGCGGGAGGTTGTCCACCCCCCCCACGCAAAACCGATGATCATTGCGATGATTCCCCCAACAATAAGACCCCAAACGCCATACTTAATTTTCCCTGCAGTTTCCGGTTTCATTGATAATACCTCTTTGAATTAAGTTGTGAAATTTCTTTTCCAATAGATCTTTGCCTGTCATTGCATAAAATACGCGAGCCGGAAGCGCTCCTCACAATCAACATCGTCATTTTTTCTCGGAGAGCGCTTTAATACCCAATGTCTCGATCAGCCGGTTGATATCGGTGGTCTTTAAATTCATCCCACCCTCCGAGACCGGCAGCAATATGATACGCTTTCCCTGAATTGCCTCGGCAATTCTCAACTTCACAATCGCCTCGCCACCCGATCCGGCAAGGGCGTTGTTCATTTCCTGTATCCCGTTCGCTTCCGCTATGCCTTCGGCCTGGATGGCTTTGGCAAGCAACTGCTGCTGTTCCTGATATACATCCGCCTCGATTTTATCTTTGAGGTATTGACCGTCGGCGTCGGCCACCATCTGGTTGACCTCGCCTTTGGCTTCTTCCAGTTTGCGCTTGTATTCCTCTGTGGCAGCGTGCTGGGCCGACTTGTTCTTCTCCACCTGCTGATCGGCCACTTTCTTGTCTTCAATGGCTTTCTGATACGCAGGGTTGAAACGATAATCATTGGTCAGCACTTTTTCCACGACGATACCCATGGGCCCCAGAATTTCCTGAAGCGCCTCCCGGGCCTTGTTAGACTGGGCTTCGCGGGCATCGGCCACATAGAAAGCCTCCGTTTTAAGTTCGCCGAAAATGTCCCGCGGCTTGCTCCGGGCCACGGTTCGAACAATTTTATCCCGCAAGATTGCATCATCCCGTGCCACGTATTGAAGAATGTGGGGCGCCATGTTCGCATCGATGCGATAGGCGATGATCACATCCAGACTGATGTCGTTGCCGTCGATGGTTTTAAGCACCAAATCGTCTCTGGATTTGCGATCACCCCTTACTTGCGAAAACGTCATCTCCAGGTTCTGCAGTTTGGTGTCAAAAACATGCCAATCGTTGATAAACGGCAGAAAAAAATAGGTGGCACCCGGAGCATAGGCCCGATCTTCAACGCCCTTTGCTCCGACAAAAGCCACTTTGCGGGTTCTAACACCCACCTCGGTCTCGCCGGTGGTATGGGGAATACAGCCGGCCACAGTGAACATGGCCAGCATCATTACGATCCAAATAAAAAAGTGTTTCATTTACCATCTCCTTTGCGAACATCGAATAATTTCAGGGCATTGTCCAGATTCAACGGATTGACTCCGTCCGGGCCGTCACTGGGCAGAATGATCACATCAAGCCCTTTGTAGGCGTCGGCCATTTTCAGTCCCACCATGCGTTCTGAGCCGATCCCTTTCAGCGCTTCATTTTTCAGGCGTACCCGTTCCGCTTCTGCCAGTTTCACCAGCAGATCGGCTTCTGCTTTTTTCTTGCGAACGTAAAAATCCTTTTCGGCAATTTTGCGGGTGACATAGGCTTTGCCCTTTTCAAGCTCAACGGCGGCAATGACCATCCCTTCCTGTACAATTTTCTTCAATTCGGCTTCTTCCTTGGCTGCACGTGCCGCTGCCCGGTTGGTAAACACCATCTGGTCCTGGAGTTTCTTTTCCTCTATATTTTTCTGGATTTCTTTACTGTATATAAAATAGCGTACCAGCACCTGGTCTACTTCGAGACCTTTTGAATTCAATTCACTGTTGAGTCTCTGCTTGGCTTCTTCTGCTTTTTGGACGCGCATGGGACTGTTATAGAATTCTTCGGTGGTCAACTTACCCAGGGTTTCCTTTAGGGCCGGCTCGGCCTTGGGGATGATGCCGTTATCCTCAAAGAGGGTTCCAGGACCGATGGTGGTGAAAACTAGGTAGGGGTCCTTGATGTGGTAAAGGAAGGAAACATCCACATCCACGAAAAAGCCGTCTGACGTCTGAATATGTGCCGCCCGGTCTTTCCTGGCCATGGCAGCGGCGGTATCAGGGAAATTCGTCAACTCCAGCACCTGAATGCCCTTGGGGAGCTGGTACATCTGCTGTAACCCGAAGGGCAGAACAAAGGTCAGGCCCGCATGATAAATCTTTTGTTGAACGCCGCGGTTCATGCCGACTCTGGCCACCTTGATCCCAAATTTATCGGGCTCTACGTAAATGAAAAAGAGGTTATAGCCGAGAGCTACCAGCACGACCCCGGCGATGAGGATCTTCAATGTGCGCCCCAGCCTGAGATTAAGCGCGGGAAACTTGAATCGCCCGATCCATTCATTTATATAAGACGAAATCTTATCTATCGGGTCATTCTCCATGGTCGCAGTCTCCTTTTAAACACGTCACCTTAAGCGGTGACAGTGATGTTTATCTTTCCGTGTCCCTCTGGAAGGAATTACCTGCTTTTAATCTCTGGCCGCATGAATGGCCTCCATTCCTTCCGATTGGGAAACCGTGTGAATTTGAATTTTCGGCGGTTCGCTCAAAAGGGTCTTTGTTCCAAGCAAAACACCGAATCTGTGAGACCTTAAATGTTGATCCATGTCTTCGCGAGTTTCCCACTCCTCCAACAGACTGAAACGGTTCTTGTCTTCGATATCGCAAAAAACAGCATAACTCAGACAACCCGGTTCCTTTCCCGTCGGAGCGATCATGGATAAAAGCGTTTGGGTAACCTCG
>Ga0207996_1000342_pt1 | contig 42939 bp, 32 predicted proteins | sample AntAceMetag02UKG_FD_184773 | JGI IMG/M metagenome (GOLD analysis project Ga0207996, IMG submission 184773) | Saline lake microbial communities from Ace Lake, Antarctica - Antarctic Ace Lake Metagenome 02UKG (SPAdes) (version 2) | ecosystem: Environmental > Aquatic > Non-marine Saline and...
TTCTTCCTTTCAGTTAGTGAATTTGTCATCACCAACAAGAAGAACTGAAATGGCTCACCTTTTCAACCCCTAAGTTCATGCGGAACTGGGCGAAGAGTTGAATTTACAGAAAAGAAGTTACACTACCCAGTAGCAGCGATCAGATGACCCGTCATTTGGATATTGTCCCCACTCTGTTGCCGCTGTTGAGAGTGACCAATCCTTCCGAAGATTATTCACTCATTAAGTAATATCAAGTCTTTTTGACTTGATATTGTGTCTGGTGTTGAGGTCAAAATTGAAACATTCCCCAGGTTGACCGAAAGTCCTAACCTAAAAGTAAGTGCTGCTGCGTGAATCCAAGGTAAAGTAATTTAATGATCTGCGGGCACGCGGACATGAATGTGATCTGTCCGGTAAAGATTTTCGGGGTCTTGTTCTGCGAGGCATGGATGTGGATGGGATTGATTTTTCAAATAGTTATTTCAGGCAGACAGATCTCAGGGGGCTTAACCTGACAAGCTGTAATCTGGAGGGCGCCAGCATTCACGGTGTACGAATGTCAGGCGCGTATTTTCCCAAAGAACTCAGTTCGATGGAGATTCAGCTATCCAGCATGCATGGTACGCGTATGCGTTATAATGTTTAGGATGGTCTGAAGCTTTATCCTGAAAAATGTTGTAACTGCGGGCCGTTGTATTTTAAGAAAAAAGTTATTGCCCGGTATTTAGAAGTTAAGACTTATATTTTATTCTGTCAAATCCTCTTCTTTGATCTCAGAAAGATTAATATTTCTGTTCCCGGATGATTTGTCTCCGGGGCGCGGTTCTTTTTTGCAGTTATTGATTGTTGTATCGTTTACTGTTTCATCAGGTGCTGCACTGCCGTCTTTGTTAATAAACAGCTCGTTATTTTTTGATATATATATGCTTGTGCCTGCGGGGAGAGACCGGAAATATTTTGTGCTGTATTTTTCGGAATTCTCTTTCATGATGTGAAGTGCTTCTCCCATGTCTTTTGTTCGTATCATCAGTACTCTCATAGGATTCGGGTGTTTTTTTGATATTTTACCCACAAATAGCCGCTTTTGAGTTTGATGGGCGATTTGTTTAGTGCAGGATGATGACGTTTTACCGGTTGAAAAAGCAGGCGGTCTGCACCCGGCTATACTGATTGTAACAACGATCAGAAAAAATGCTTGAATTAATTTTGCCATTGTCTCTCCCGTGGGTTAAAACCTCCGGATCTTCCGACAGTCTCAATAGTTACTACCGTCGAATAACGATTAATAAATATTTTGTTGCTGTTATGTGAAAATTGACCTTTCAGGATTTCTTTTTTGTTTTTTTGCTTTTGTTTAAATATTTGTCGAGTTCAACTGGGGTTGAGATCATTTTATCATACCATTTGCCATAACGTTAGTATTCAGGGGGCATGTGGTTTCTGCATATGTCTGATCTTTTTTCGTATATAGTACATTTGTTTTTTTTGTCAAGGTAAATGCATCTTCCCTTAATAAGTGCATACCATCTTCTGTTTCTTATAAAGACTTTAACCGTGTAAAATGAAGATGCCATCTGAGCACCTCTTTTTCATTTTTTGTTCTGGACCGGCTAATCATAAAAGATAGATCATGGCAGCAGTCTGCAGAACATTCATTGCATTTATCGCGGGATTCTTTTTTATTTTGTTTTTTTGTCATTGTGATTTTCAATAAAAGTTAGAAATATTTAATTTTTACATTCTATGTTCAGCCTGTTTTTGTGCCGATTATATCGGCGGACTTATTTTAAGCTGTTTTGATGTTTTAAAAGATTGGCAAGGCTTACTGTGCCTAAAATAAGGAAGGTAAGTCCTGAAAATAAAAGACCGTCTCTAATCGAAGACCTGTCACTGATATGTCCGGCAATGGGGCCGATGACTGAGAAGATCAGGCGGGTCAGTAAGACCCTGATGGATAGAACCGTCGCGCGTCTTTCGGAGGGTATCTGAACGTTGATGCGGTTTGTAAAAACAGGCAGGGTAAATCCTCTTGCAAAGTAGAAAAAAATAAATAAAATAAAAGCCCATTTGAAATACAAAAAAGATAAAGAAAAATATCCGGCAATTACCAGGATGATCGGGATGCCGAATGAAATTTTATTTCCAAGAATATTTCTAATCTTATGTGCTGAAAGAGAGGCTGTGCCCACTGACAGATTAAGAACTGTCCAGACAAGCCCGAACATCACAAGCGGAATGCCGCTCATCTTTAGATAGGGTTGTACAAACCAGACAATGTTCAGGGTGGCTGCAAGTATTACGGCATTACAGGTAATGAGCCAAAAAAGAGGGGGGGCGGCAAAGGTCTCGCAGATGATATTATAAAAAGCCTTATAGGTCATACGGGGTTTTAGGCTTTGCTGGGTCTTGGGTTCTATAATGCTCAAAGCTGTCGGAATGGAAAGTGCTATTATTCCGGTTTCGATATAAAAATTAAGACGCAGGCTGTATACAGCAATAATTCCGCCCAGAATTGCCGCAATGGTTTCTGAAAAATTTGCAGTTGTACCTAAACGGCCCTGCCTTTTAGTGAAGTCCTGTTCTTTTTCTGCTTCAAGCAGGGTATCATAAAGGAGCGCTGAATCTGTTCCTGAAATAAACGTGTAGCCGAAGCCGAGAATCATTTCGGCGCACAGAAATCCAAAAAAAGAATGTGACAGCGAATAGACAATAAATCCGATTGTGCAGAGAACTGAACCGGCAACAAGAGAATTTCGTCTGCCGATGGTGTCAGAAAAATATCCGGAAGGAACTTCAAAAATAACAATCGTAAGAGAATAAAGGGCCTGCAGTACCATGATGTCCTGCATCGAAAGGCCGTTTTCTTTGTAAAAAAGGACAATAACCGGCATGATGAGCATGAACCAGCGGAAAGCTTGGATCAGGTTCAGTTTCCAGATGTTTGAAAGGATCTGGGCCGGAGTTTTTTCTGATCGCATAACTTTGATAATTTACAGGATACCGATGATTTAATCTATAAAAAAAGCCGCTGCGTTTGTTATAGCAGCGGCTTTTGCTTGTGGCTTTTAATGGGTGCAATTATGTTTTTAACTGTTCAAAACAGGCTTTGCCTTTTGTAGAAAACTGTTTCTGGAATTTCCTATTTCTCCCAGCGCAGCCAGGGCACGCCTTTGGGCATATTCATGTAAGTCATTCGTTCCGGTTTAACAACAATCACCCGGGCGGTGACTGCCCGCTTAACAATGTTTTCCAGCGGCTTTACCGCTTCGTACCAGTCTTCCAGAAAACTTTTCATCTTTATCATGCCCGTTATAAATTTGGGATGCGGAGCTTTATACACTGAGGCAGCTCCGTCAATGGTAAGGCCGTATTCGGATTCTATAGTGCCAGCTGTAAAGCCAATGGATACGGATACTTTATTAGAGTCTGCCAGGTTAACAAACTTTTCACCGCCGGCACTGGCAATAATAATATCCAGCCCGTCACTTACGTAGTCCAGTAAGGTCTGACGCGGTGAGCCTTCCGGGGTGACTGTTGCCAGAGACAGGCACTGGGGCTGTTTTAAAAAGTCTTTGAGCTCTGTTTCCAGCTCTTTTTTGTTTAGATCTCTAACTGGGGTGCCCAACTTATTTAGAAAATATATGGCCTGTTCATGCTGTTCTTTAAAGGTTAATCCGGGTTCATTTATCTTTGCCATTTTCTCTCCCTATGTCATTAAGCGTTTTTTTTAAATTTAATTGTTTCATTGTAGTTTTTGATCCGGATGCTTTGTTTTGGTGCTTATTAAACTATAGAATTCAAAATAATAAATCCATATACAAAGTCACTGTAGTTATGAATGCAGCGGCTTTTTTATAGGGTCATAAAATAAAAACGGTTGTTGTAAGCATTTCTTCATCTTTAGGCATTTAAGGCTGGCTCATCGTAAAGGTCTCAATAATCTCACCAAAAATAGTTATCGCTTCCAGGGTGAGCTGATCCCCATCAATTGAAATTGTTGTAAAATGAAACTCCTTGGCAAACTTCTCAACATAATCAGGTAGTGGATCGATTGGATCATAAAGTCCGGAAAGTCCACCGGCACCCGCAGTTGTTACATGGTGAACGCCGTTGACCGAAGCGCGTGCATAATAATGTGAATGACCGTAAAATACCATCGCTACGCCGTATTTCTCGCAAAGCGGCTGTATGACGGCGCGAACATCAAGGTTTTCTTTATAGTTACCCCCTGCCCCGTAGGCGGGTTCATGGATTACCAGGAACGTCCAGGGTTTATCCGTTGAAGACAGATCAACCTCGAGCCACTGGGCCTGTTGATCGGACATAACTCCGGCAATGCCGTTTAGCCCACCGTCGTAGTTGTCTAACATGACAATATGGGCAGGGCCGTAATCAAAAGACCAGTATTGCGCTGCCGGATCGACATATGGAAAGGGGAAATATTTTATAAACTGTTTAATTCCAATAAAACCGGAGGATATATCCTCTTCACTGGCTCCGAAGCTATACGTTTCATGATTTCCAACGATAGGCTGATAGGCAATTTCTGAAACAAGCTGGCGCACATTTGGATCATAGACCTGATTGAGAATTCCATGGTCCCAGTTAAAGGTTGTTCCCGAAAGCACAATATCGCCGATTTCCAGGGCCATGGTCTGCCATGAGGGGTCCTCCTCATACATGGCTATCATATCGCCGGCAAGTGGGTTATGAGTAGGGTTGCCTGATTTACCGTCCCAGTAATAGTCGCCGTAAACGAAAAAATTAACATTTTCAGCATCTTTTGCCGGTGCTGCAACAAAAGAACCTGTGCGCTCAATGTTGCCCATGGATATTTTGTAATAATATTTTGCCCCTGGATTTAAACTGCTTAGTGTGGCATTGTAAAAGTAGGAATCCTCTTGGTCGGCAGTTATTTTCTTTTGAGAAGTCAGATTGTCTGGATTGTTTCCCCAATTGATCGTACAGGAATCAAGAGGTTTAATCGCTACATTCCTTCCTTCAATGGTGGAATTGTCCTCAAGCTGCCAGAGAATATGCATTTCAGTCGGTTCGCCATAATATAAGACCCAGGGACCTTTCCGAACCGCTTGATTGATTGCCGACCAAGGGAGACAGCTGCCAAGCAGCAAGATAGCAATAAAAATAGCCGCACCTCTCTGACCTGAGAAGAATTTGTTATTTCTATTCATTTTCCACTCCTCTTTGTTGGTAAAAATTTATTTGATATAAGCATTTTTACTTGTATTTGCTTATGACACATTACCCCGGCTTAATAATAAAAAGGGTGCTGTAAAAATTAAGCACCCTTTTTGATCGGATTTGAAGGTTTACATAAACTATAGCTTAATATTGAGCTCTTTAAACAGGTCCCGGCTCTGGTAGTAGGGGTCTTTTAGCCTTGCCATGAATTTTTCTTCTGTAAGCCAGTTGATTTCAGCACCGTGTTCCGTGTTTTTCAACACTTCTTTGGCCAGAAAGTCGGTAACCGTTTCAACGGTGTCGGCACCCACATTAAAGCCCTTGATCATCGCGTCGTGACCCTCTTTGGGTGAAGAGCGTATGACTTTAAGAATGAAGTCGGTGATAACGGTTCCGGGCATAAGCGCGCCCACGGTAATGGGGAGTTCTTTGGTTTCCTCTATCAGGCATTCTGTAATGTACCGTACAGCCCGCTTGGTCGCGCCGTAAGTGGTGAGGCCGGCAGGTTTCCTTTCGTTATTTGATCCGAAACCGTAGAAATTATAGATTGCGCCGTCTTTCTGTTCCAGCATACCTTTCATGGCTGTGCGTACTCCGTAGAGAAGCCCGACAACATTGGTGTTGATGATAGTAGAGATTTCTTTGGGATCGACCTCCCAGAGGTCTAGAAATTCATTAACCACGCCGGCATTATTGATCCAGATGTCGACTTTGCCAAAGGCATCCTTTGCTGTTTTCCACAAGTCTTCCATCTCTTCTATTTTAGTAACATCGCATTTGCACTTTATAACTTTTTCATTTCCATATTTTTCTACAAGTTCTTTATGTGTTGCAGCCAGGCCCTCTTCTTCAAAGCTTGATATTGCAACAGAGCATCCTTCTGCCAGAAACACCTTTGCCAGTCCCAGACCGATGCCCTTTGAACTTCCGGTGATAACTACTGATCTTGTTTCTTTTTCATTTGCCATAATTTTCAATCCTCCATTATTTCTAAAATTAAGATTTGTTAATAAAATATGTATATAGCATAGGGCAGAGAGCAGAGAGAATAGTGCATGGAACTGTCTGTCAGTTGCACATAAATCTTTAAGCCCGGATTATCATACTTCAAGTACTTTAGGCACTTTACATATTTTAAGTACTTTCACAACTTCGTACTCTGTGGTGACGTATTTTTTTCACCTGAATAATTACGCTGGAAGCCAAAAAAAATTATACCCCTGCAACCATAACACTAAAAAATGCGGCCTGTACTTCAGCGGTTACGGACAGACCCATTTTTTTAAATAAATGGTGCTCTGCTGCAGAGTTTTTAAATGCCATCTGATTTTGTACCGGCATATAATCAAAATTTTCAGCCGGATCAGTCTGTGTGCAGAAATTTTCATATGATGTCCAGGCTATATCCCTGAGCTGCTTAATCATGTCAGGACAAATTCCCTGTTTCCCGGCGCTCCAGATCGGGCCCCAGAAATCCGGCAGGACCGGTATCGTTCTGTTGGTATAAGATATGTTTTCTTTTTCCGCTTCTTTACTTAACGAATCAAAGAAGATACTTCTCTTTTTTCCGTCTGTCTGGGGCATGTGAAGGGCTACCCGGGTGGATATTTCTTCTTTTTGGGCGGTTCGCGGGCTGACGTTTGATATGGCTGCATCCAGGAACAGAAAGGGATATCCCTTTCTCAGGATGGAGAGCGTTCCGACCAGTCTGATGAATATTCCTTTTTCTTTGTCTTCGGTGTTCTTGTAGACCTCGATCAGCCGGATTCCCTCTGACTTGCTGAAATGTTTTGTGATAATGTTTGTAGAGCAGGTATTGTCAAGTTTGCCCTGGACAATATATTCTCCGCATTCCTCAAGGCCGGGGATGCCCGGTAAGGGCATGGTAAAAGTTTGGTCCAGACCGTTTTCAGAGGGTTTCAGGTAATTGTTTAAAAAATTGTTATTTTCCAAAGTCAGGGTCTCCTCCTAAAGGTTTATTTTTTAAGCAAGCTTATTTAGTTTTTCAAGTTCATCCGCAACAGACGAAAGATCCAGACTGTCGAGTGTTTTGCGTGTGGGTATGCCGGCATTATCCCAGCCTCGGGCCTTATAATAGTCATCAAGCATCGGTTCCAGTTCAAATACCTGTCCCTTGACCGGGCCGTCTTCCATGGGCTCTTTCAGGAAGCGTTCGGGAAAGGTGTCGTCCCTGCGGTCAAATCCCTCCCTGATATTAAATGCCCGCTCAATGTTCCAGATTCGTTCACCCAGTTTGTACATGTCCGCTTCTTCTTTTAGGTGATCAAAACCGGTTGCGGCATTTATCATCTCTCTCAGGGCCGTCATATCAATAATGCGAAACTGCATGGGAAAGATGCAGACAATACCGGTTTCGAAAGCTGCAGTTTTATCCTGGTTGAGTTTACACAGTTCACCTTTTTTTTCTATGGAAAACCGATCAACACCTGCTTCGCCTGAGAGTTCCTGAGGGCACTGACCCACGCAGTGACATGCGCCAAGAGCAGCGGTGGCCAGGTTCAGCCCTGCGCCTTTCAGACCGCGAGGTTCATATCCGGGCAGCTCAAGTCCTTTGACCTGGATCGCATATTTTTCAGATCCTTTGCCGATCTTTTGTGCTGCGATTCTGGTTCCTTCTGCCAGGATGTTTCCAAAGCCTTCTCTGTTAACGATCTTTTTCAGCAGGGCGATAATTGCTTTGGTATCTCCCCACTTAAGGTCTATGCCGTCAAGATCTTCTTTTGTAATGATATTGTTTTCGTAACATTCCATGGCAAAGCCGATACAGCAGCCTGCAGTCATGGTATCAACACCGTAGTCATCACAGATCTTATTGGCTTCAATGATCATTCCCAGATCCGAGTTTAACAGTTCTCCGCCGAAGGAATAAAAAGTTTCATATTCCGGACCTTCAACCGGTTCGCCGGCATAATCTCCTTCTTTGGGATGGAGAATGCTACCGCAGTGGATCATGCACCGGTGGCAATGAACATCCTTCACAAAAATTTCTTCAACTTTTTCCGGGGTCAATCTTCCGTTAATCTCTTTAAATTCTCCTTTTTTGAAATTCTTGACCGGATATACGCCGATCTCATGACAGAATCCGGCAGCCGCTGCGGTGCCCAAGTGCCTGAAGCTCTGCAGCCTGGGTTCATTTTGAACAGCGTCAGCCTGTTTCCGGGTGATTTTCATGAGTTTTTCTTTGTCTGCCACCTGTACCTTATGGGTGCCTTTAACCGCAATAGCCTTTACATTTTTTGATCCCATAACTGCGCCCACACCGCCCCGGCTGGCGGTTCTGCGTTCGTCAATAATTGCGGAAAACCGCACAAGTTTTTCACCTGAAGGGCCGATACTGGCGATCTTGATTTTTTCATCGCCCTGTTCTTTTCTGATTGCTGCGGCTGTTTCGTCGTTTAACAGACCGGTAAGGTTTGTGGCATCTTTTATCTGCACCTGATCGTTATTTATCATTATGTAAATCGGTTTTTCAGCTTTTCCTTCAAGGATCAAAACGTCAAAGCCCGCAGATTTTATTTCTGCGCCGAAACCGCCGCCTGCACTTGAACGGAAATATCCGCCGGTCAGGGGTGATTTTGTGGTGACCATCCAGCGGCTGCAGGACTGGGCAGAAGTATTTGCAAGGGGGCCCGTGGTAAAGATCATCTTGTTTTCCGGAGATAATGGGTCAATCCCGGGTTTGAGCTCATCAAAAAGTATTTTTGCTGCAATGCCTCTTCCTCCGATAAAGAACCTTGAGGTTTCTTCCGGAAGCGGTTCCATGGTGCTGCCGCCTGTGCTTAAATTGATTCTAAGGATTTTCCCCATATATCCATTAGAGAGATTTTCCATGATTTTCCTCCATGTTTTTAAACTATCGTGTTGTATTTTAGTTATTACACTATATTTTATTTTACTACCAACCCGCAGTTTGTATAACTTAGGGTTGAATCTGGATTCAGGGCCAATTTAAGGGTGTCCAAATAATTTATTCTAATTGTTATGCTTTAATCATTAGTAAAATTTAAAAGATTGTATGTGCTGGCTTGAATTTGGATTCATAGCCAAAATCAATTATATCTAAATTAATACAAAATGTCAAGAAATAGTGGCAGGGGTAAGGGATAACTTTAAGGACGCAGAGTACCGGACCTGCCGGCAGCGGCTGGGGGGGGGCGAAAAGCTTTCTACCTTGACTGTCACACCCGGCAACGCAAATGTTGAGCTTGACCGGACAACGGGACCAGATAGTGAATTAAGTGGATCTAATATCAACCCGGCTGTCCATTGTTTTTTGAATCTTATCAAGTGATAACCGCAAATTCATTGTCAGTGTTACCGTCTTTCTCCGATCCAAAATATTTATCCATAGATAGATGCTTCGGTGTTTACTGACATTTTGTTTTTGGCATCACATGATTTAAGTTTTGATTGACATGCAATTGCTGTAAATCTATACTTTTTTACCTGCAAAGCAGGTTCTGGTCAAGCAGGTATTGTTTTTAACAGGAGGTGGCTCTGCATCCATAATGCAAGCACTGCGGACGTTGCAGCCAGGCAGTGAACGCTTATTTACAGATCATGATAAGGAGGAAACCCATGATTGCACACAAATGCTTTATGCTGATGTTGACGCTTTCTGTCCTGTTCATGGCAACCGGCGCTCCTGCCGGTCAAGAAAAAAACAAACCCGCGTATACAGCCCCGTATCTTTCGACGGAGACAGAGTGCTTCAGCTGCAGCGAGACCCTGGATTTCTCCAAACCGTCATATGCTCCCTACCAGAAAGCGCTTCAGTTCTGGGGCCCCGCGTGCCGTTACTGCATTACCCGACAGGTGCCGCAGCAGAGCTTGGAAATACTTCTTTTTTTGCATCCCAAAAACTTTAACCAGACTTCCTGGGCAAAAATTAAAGCCCTTCACTTTCCTTTTTATAATCAGTGGAAAAAAATGGGGCGGCCTTATCCTACCGTCATTTCTGTCTCATTTGGACCTGTCTGGTTCATGGCGCCGCAAAATCGGTCGCCGCGAAGCGGACTTTTGGAAGCTTTTATGGAAGTCATTGTGCCTGAGATCGAACAGTCGATCAAGGCGGACCCAAAGGCGAAAAAGCTAGTGATGGGATTTTCAATGGGCGGCTATAACGCCACCCAGCTCGTACTCAGATATCCTGAAAGAATAAAACGCGCTGCCATCATGTGTCCGGGTATTTTTTCCGACCGCATTTTTAAGCTCGACAGTAAGGAGGCACTTCAGCGTTTCATTAAAAAAACCGAAAAATATTCATCTTTTGCCGATGCAGACAGGCTCTGGGATGCCCTTCAAAATTTTAGAGACGTCTTTCCCTCGCATGCTATCTGGAACGCCCAGGCATCTCCGGTGGGTGCCTATGCCCGTTCGCGGCTGGGCGCACAAACACCGCCGTTGCTGCTCTTCAGCACCCAACGGGACCCCTTTTTGATTTTTGAGGGGGCCAGTCAGTTTGCTGACATTGCAAAGGAAAAGATGAAAGACCGTCTCTTATGGCTGCCGAGCAAAGGGCTTACCCACTGCCTGCCTTTTCCGGCAAAGTCCGCTGCGCAGTTCCTTAGCGGACAGGACCTTAAACGCATTGACCCCGTCGTTCCTGAAAAAACCTCCGGTACCGCTTTAGATGACAGTGATGGGTTTTGCTGCGATGAATTGTAACTTGAAATGGTCTAAAGTTCTTAAAGTATTTTAGACAATTTGAGTATTTAAATTGCAGATATTTTCTGTTAAATCGATCCGGGCCAAAACTACATTTTCTTTTTGGCGGTCCACTTTGGAATAGCATTCATCCCGCTTTTGTGAAGCAATTGGGACAGTAAAAGGAGATATCTCTGAAGTTGTAAAGTAAAATTAGTATCTTGGCTTAAATATAATGGAGGGTTCTGTTTGTTTGGAATGAACAAAACCCGGTACTTCTTTTATTTCACCATACTTTTTTTTCAGCTCATCAATGGGGCCGAAATCAAAAGCCCGCATCGGGCAGGCATCTACGCAAACCGGATTTTTATTTTCAGCCAGTCTGTCCGTACACAGGGTGCACAACTGCATTTTTGAATTTTCAGTCTCACCGAACTGCGGAGCGTCATATGGACAGGCTTCTTTGCAGAACATTTTGCACCTGTCCTTACCCAGACATACATTCTGATCAACAACCATTATGCCGTTTTCATCTCTTTTTGATATTGCCTCAACCGGACAGGCTTCTTTACAGGCGGGAGTTTTGCAATGGTTACATGAAAGAGAGATGTATGATAGTTTCACATCAGGGTATTTGCCCTGTTCAAGGGGGATGATCTTTCGCAGTTCAATGGATGTATCTTTTATGTCATGCCAGTCTCTGCAGGCAATAACACATGCATAGCAACCTGTACATCTCGACTGATCAAAATAAAAACCAATTTGCATAATTTAAATCCGTTAGTAATTAATTATAAAAAATTTACCGTAAAAGCGGGTGCCGATTTTTCAAAGACAGTGAGTGAAGATTAATGTTTTATTTGTCTCAGTCTTCGCCTTTTTCGATTTCCACCAGACAGGTGTTACTGCAAAAGGCACCGGCAGGTGAGTGCTCATCTTTTAAGAGAACGTTCGCGCATCCGCCTCTGTCTATACCTTTTTTGTCAGGGCTGTACCAAGCCCCCTGTCCCAGGCTGACAACACCCGGTATGATACGTTCTGTTACTTTAACTTTAATTGATATTTTCCCTCTGTCGTTAAAGACCAGAGCGTTGTCCCCATTGACGATTCCCCTTGCCTCTGCATCTGTCGAATTGATCCAGATTACGTGTGGTTCCAGACTGTTAAGCCAGGGCATGTTATCCATGTTCGAATGAATTCTTCTTTTTGAGTGGGTGGAGACAAGCTGTAAAGGATATTTTTTTGTAAGGGGATCGTTTTTTCCTTCCCAGGGTTCAATATACATGGGTATGGGCGGTAGATCGGGCGTATTTCTTTCCTTAAGTTTTTCAGAATATATCTCAATTTTTCCTGAAGCTGTAGGGAACGGATTATTTTCCGGATCTTTTATTTCTTTTTCAAAGGCAATTACGGGTTTGTCTGTTTTGATCTTAAATACGCCTTCTTTTTTAAATGTATCATAGTCCGGCAGGGGCTTTGAATCGGTCATGTCCTTTGCGGCTTCCCAGAAGTCTCTAAGCCATTCGTCTTCTGTTAACTCGTTGTATCCGCTTAACCCCAGTTTTTTCGCAAGACCTGTGCATATCTCGAGGTCTGATTTTGATTCATAAAGCGAGTCGATTATTTTATTCATATATATGCAGTAAGGCCCGCCCTGCCACGGACGTATAATATCATTTCTTTCAAACTGGGTATTTACCGGGAGAAGAATGTCCGCATATTTTGCTGTGGGTGTCATAAACTGTTCATGGACCACAATTGTTTCAAGTTTTTTTAAAGCTTCTACTGCTTTATTTGAGTTCATGAACTGGTTAACAGGATTTCCGTTTGTGATATATGCCATCTTAATATCCGCCGGATATCCGCCTTCTTTTCCCTTGAGGATAGCATCCCAAAGCTTTGTTATATGAAGAGCGGGTCTCTGGCGCGCACCTTCAGGAAGATTACCGGTCATTTGTCTTGCAATAAGACCGGTTCCGGCTGAAGGCTGAAGTCCTACAGCCGGCAGGCCGAAGGCTGCCGGTTCTCCGCCGGACACACCAATATTTCCGGTCATTGCCGAAAGGGTGGAAAGTGATCGGTGGAACTGTTCGCCGAAGGCAGTACGGCCGGGAGCTCCAAGCGTCAGGATCTTTGACGGTTTGTTTCCTGCGTATTGTCTGGCAATTTTTTCAATTGTTTCTGCTTTAACGCCGGTTATGGTTTCTGCCCATGCAGGTGTCTTTGGCTGTTTGTCATCGGTTCCCAGGACATATGCTTCAAATTTGTCAAAACCTGTAGTGTATTTTTCAAGAAATTTTTTATCGTGAAGATTTTCGATTATCATCACATAAGCCATGGCTATTATCATGGCGGTATCCGTACCGGGTCTAATCGGGATCCACTGGTTTGCAAATGCTGCTGCAGAATCCGTAAACCGGGGATCAATGGATACTATTTTAATTCCTTTTTCTTTTGCCTGCGACAGATAATGTGCTGTATTTGTTTTCTGTACTGTTTCTGCCGGGTTCCAGCCCCACATGATGATATATTTTGCATTGGGAATGTCGTCTCCTGTGTGACCGGCCGTTACGGTTCCAAAGGTTGTTTCAGAAGAAAAAAGACTGCCCCAGAATGATGCTGAGCCCCATATGGGTGTAAAGCCTCCGAACATGGTAAGCAGTCGGAAGAGTGAGAGCTGGTTATGCAGAAAGGTCCCGGTGTTTCCTGAATAGGATATGTTGAGTATTGCTTCCGGGGCGTAAGTTTCTTTTATCCGGATGAGTTCAGAGGAGACTTTCTCCAAAGCTTCATCCCATGAAATGCGTTTAAATTTCCCCTCGCCCCGTTCACCCGTTCTTTTCATGGGGTACTTTAGCCGGTCCGGCGAATATACCCGCTGGCGGTAAGCCCGTCCTCTTGCGCAGGCTCTTAGCTGCGTGCCTTCTCCATCATCTGTTTCAATTTTTGTGATGGTATTATTTTTTACATGGACTTTAAGTACACACCTGCCGCCGCAGTCATGCGGGCATGAGGAGATTATTGTTTTTTCTAAATTTTTTGACATTTAACTTTCCGGTAGAAGATTTAATCATTGGCTATGAGATCTATATTGTAGCTGTCCGAAGGTTTCATGGGACTGCTTGAGATGCATATTGTCACATTAAACTGGTTTTCAATGTTATGGATTTCTGTTCTTTTAATATTTAAAAGATATTCCGATACTTCCGGTGAAAGAGATACCTTTATCTCCTGGTTTTCCCCGGATGCGGCTCCGTCAAAAAGTTTTCTTAAGATCAAAAGTGATAAAGATTCGGTCGACCTTGTTTTTCCGTTTCCCCGGCAAAAAGGACAGGTGATATGATTCATGTCAAGCAGCGGACTTCTCAGACGTTCTCTGCTCATTTCAAGCATGCCGAACTTCGATATTTTTGCAAGCTCTATGTTTGCCTTGCCTGACTTAAAGGAATTTTTCAGGTGCCGTTCGACCTGCTGCCGGTCTTTGAGATGTTTCATGTCGATAAAGTCAATTACGATCAGTCCTCCCAAATCACGCAGGCGGAGCTGCCGGGCAATTTCCTCTGCTGCTTCAAGGTTGGTGATAAGGGTTGTTTCATCCTGGGTCTTCAATCGGGTAAAGCGGGCGGTATTAACATCAATTGAAACAAGCGCTTCTGTCGGGTCTATTGATATACTTCCTCCGGATTTTAAAGACACGGTTCTTTCATACAGCGCTTCAATTTGTTTTTCGACTTTGTATTTTGAAAAAATGGGCTCCTTTTCCTCGTAAAGTGTCAAGATCTTATAATGCTTCGGGATGATCTGCTTAAAAAATTCCCCGGCCTTTTTAAATGCTTCTGGACTGTCTATCAGTACTTCTCCGATGTCGGTTGTAAAGTAGTCTCTTATTGACTGTATGACTATGTTGCTTTCCTGATAGACCATCGCCGGTGCGGTAACCTTTTCAGCCTTTGATTCAATTGCTTTATGGAGACGAAGGAGATAATTGGCATCTTTTTGAAGCTCTTTTTTTGTCTTGTTGAGACCTGCTGTTCTTATGATAAAACCCATTGTATCAGGTAGTTTGAGCTCTTTACCGATGTCTTTAAGCTTTTTTCTTTCTTCTGCATTGTCAATTTTTTTGGATATACCGCTTCGTTTATATCCCGGCATAATGACCAGATATCTTCCGGGCAGTGAAATATGAGTTGTCAGTGCTGCCCCTTTGTTATCTTTTTCCTCTTTTGTGACCTGGACAAGTATTTCCTGATTTTTTTTCAGGATTTTGTCATGTGAAAGTTTGCCCCTTACTTTTTTGGCTTCCTTTGCGTGGTATTTGGCATGGACCTCATCCAGAGGGAGAAAACCATGTCGGTTTGAACCAAACTCCACAAATGCGGCATGAAGACTGGGCTGGACTTTTTTTACAATGCCCTTGTAGATGTTCCCGCGTATTTTTTCACTGCTTGTTGTTTCAACTGCCAGTTCGGCGAGCTGTTCGTTATCAATTATTGCGATTCTGCTTTCTTCAGGGTGCATCACATTTATGAGCATCTTTTTAGAGGAGTTTTTTTTGTTTTTATTTCGCATAAAAGAGTCAAAGATCATTTTCAGGAATTACCTTTCAAGTCAGTACTGGATAGATTGTCATGTTAAAGTCACCGCGCGTTGAGTCTGTTGTGTCAGGCAAATATTAACCAAAAGAGTTTGTATTACTCCTGTTTCTCACGGCAAAACTCAGCGCCATTATTTTCGGTTTTGTAAAGGTTAAGCATTTTTTCCAACAGGTCTTTTTTGTCTTTAGGGTCTACCTCCGGAGGATTTTTAATTTTTGAATAGTTCCAGCGTTTGAAAGTGGCTTCAGCATAGGGCTCTGGATAGGGACCCATTTGTTTTTCAAAAGAGGGGCCTTTGGTAAGAAGAATTTCAGGTTCATTGCTGTCCAGCGCTATGGCAAGATAGGAGTCTTCCTTTTTTACTTCAAACAGTATGGCAATTATTTTACTCATATTATATATATTATAGGAAAACCGGACACTTGGTCAAGGTAAATATTGGAAAGGCTTCAGACTTTAGAAGATATCATCGTAAAGCGGATGCGGAAAGTAAACTTATGGTGACAGATTAATTATCCAGTAATGACAGGTATTTACCTCTATGTCTTGTGCTTTAGTTATGGTATTATTTTGATATTATGGCTATCGGACGTTTGAGACTAAAAAAATATGGATATGATTTTCCTCCCTACCGGCCTCCAAGTGAGGCAGGGAGTCTTTTACTTCGGGTTACAAGGGGCTGCACCTGGAATAAGTGTACGTTTTGCTCCATGTATAAGGATATTCGTTTTGAAAGAAGGCCTGTAGAAGATATTAAGAGGGATATTTCTGCTGCCCGTGAACTGTACAGGGATATTACAACAACTGTTTTTATTGCTGATTCAAACAGTCTGGTAATTAAAACAGACAATATGGTTGAAATATTATCCAGTCTTTATGACGCTTTCCCAAATATTGAGCGTGTTACAAGCTACGCCAGGGCAAAAACGCTTTTCAAAAAGTCTTTTGATGACCTTAAACGTATTCGTGATGCAGGACTTACCCGTCTGCATGTGGGGCTTGAGACGGGAAGTGATTTACTTTTGAAAAGAATCAAAAAGGGGGTAACTGCCGATGAGTTTGCAGAGGCTTGTATGAAGGTAAAAGATGCAGGTTTTGAGCTTTCTCTTTATGTCCTTATCGGTCTTGGCGGTGAGGACCTGTGGGAGGAGCATGCCTTTGAAACAGCATCTCTTTTAAGCCGGATCGATCCGCATTATATAAGGGTCAGAACGCTTCAGCCCCAGCCTGGTTCGGAGATCTATGCTGATATGCTGGCGGGCAGGTTTAATAAAGCGACCCATGAAACGGCTTTAAAAGAGCAGAGAAAAATAGTAGAAAAGGCGGATGTTAATTCCTGTTACTTAAGTGATCATATCACCAATTATCTTTCTATTAATGGTGTTTTCCCAAAAGACAGAGAAAAAATGCTTTCCATCATAGATAATAGTCTGACAGCACTTGAAACAGATCCTTCTGTTAAACAGAAATTTTCTCGAAAAGACGGTATCAAGAAGCTGTAAAGTAATGATGCCCCGTCCCGATCTATCTCCGACTGCGGAGAGTGTCATTAGAGAAAACGCTTTACGCCTTCCTTAATAGAGACCATTATCCCGTGATAAATATAAAGTGATGCAGAGAAAAGCTATAGCTACATAAAAATATTTTTTTTTATTTCCTTACAAAAGTTAAGGAAGCTTTGGAATATTTTAATGCGCATGTTGAGGATGTTGACCTTGTTATTACTGATATGACAATGTCTAAAATGACAGGACTTGTACTTGCAGAAGAGAGATTGAAAAAATAGCTTCGTCAATAAAAACTGTGGGTAACTTTTTAGCACTTATCATAGAATACAAAGTTAAAACAGTGGGTTATAAATATAAACACCCTGTTTTTTTTAGCGTTAACTTTTATTAAAGAACCTTATTCAAAAGCTGAACGTCAAATATAAAACCTTGAACGTCCAACATTGAACATCGAACTTCCAACGTCGAATGAAAACCTAGCACCTGAAATCAACCGATTTTGTTTGTTTTGTTGTTTTTTCCCATTCATCATTCGATGTTGGACGTTCGATGTTCATCTATTTTCAACCAGTCCGTTTGTGCCTTAAAAAGGATCAGTGGTGTAAATTGTTTTTTTACCCACAGATTCTGTTGAAGAACCAAAAAATAAGGCCGTCTGTTCCCATTGTGTTGTGTACAGGGTTTAGCCTTGAGATCTCTGGAAGTAAAAAGAAAGACAGTTGTGTGGATGCTCTTATTATGAAGCCGATTAGTCGGAAAGAGTTAAGCGGTGTCATAACGACGGTACTTGGTGATGGCGAGGTGTAGGTTACTTGCGGTTTATCAGGCTTGCCATATATCCTGCCCCGAATCCATTATCAATATTAACAACCGAGACGCCTGCCGAACACGAGTTAAGCATTCCAAGTAGAGCTGCAATTCCGCCAAAGCTTGCACCATATCCCGTGCTGGTGGGAACCGCAATGACCGGCCGTGAAACCAGCCCTCCCACAACACTTGGCAGTGCGCCTTCCATTCCGGCAACCACAACAATTACATTTGCCTTCATTATTTTATCTTTCTGATTCATCAGCCTGTGGATGCCGGCCACGCCAACGTCATATATATGTTCCACTTTGTTGCCCATTATTTCTGCTGTTACAATGGCTTCTTCTGCAACAGGAATATCTGATGTGCCGGCTGAAATAATAAGGATCGTACCGATGCCTTTGTTTTCTGTTTTACGGTTTGTTATTGTCAGCGCTTCTGAGGCAGGATAGTATTTTGCTTTTGGAAAGGTCTTTTTGATCCCGGCGGCTTTTTTTTTGTCAATGCGTGTTGCGAGTATCGGACATTTTTTTTCGGACATGTTTTTTAGTATTGCAATAAGCTGCTCAGATGTTTTTCCCTTGCCGTATATTACTTCAGGAAAGCCTTTTCGTATGCTGCGGTGATGGTCGATATTTGCGAACCCAAGATCTTCAAATGGAAGCGTTTTTAAAGTTTCAAAAGCTGCGGATTCTGACATTGAGCCTTTTTTCACATCCCGAAGGATCTTTTTAATGTCTTTTTCATTCATGATAGTCGGTAGTCTGTTCGTGGTGAAGGTTCTTTAGCTGTTCCTGGTTTCGGTTATTAGAGCAATTTTTTTAATATTGTAGCCTCAAAAACAGTTTGAACGATTACACGTTATGAAAATGCTCTAAACAGCTAAAAATGTCTAAAACCGATGTTCCCCTTTTTTATTTTTTTATTGCTGTTGCCAAGTATTGCAATTTCTTCTGACGGGTCTGTTATCTTACCGATACAGGTTATCGGAATTCCGGATCTTTTTGAAAGATTTGTGATTTTTGTTTTATTTTTTGCCTCGGAAGTGAACAGGAGTTCATAGTCTTCACCCCCAAAGAGTGCAGGATGGTACATATCTTTTGAAAAGTCAAGGCACTCTTTTTTGTAGCTGTTTGAAAGAGGGATTTGAGAAAGATAGATGTGAGCGCCTTTTTTGCTCTGGCGGGTGATATGCTCGAGGTCTGCGATCAGTCCGTCACTGATATCTATCATGCTGTTGGCCAGCTTTTTTTCTGCAAGAGCCTTTCCCAGGGCTATTCGGGGAGAGGGGTCGAGGTGCTTTTTAACGGCAGATTTTCTTTTGAAAAAGTTGGGGTCTTTTTTTAACATTAAAAGGCCCAGTGCGGATTCTCCGGGATATCCGGTCACATATATAAGGTCGCCTTTTTTTGCCCGGTGACGGTAGACAACGGATTTTTTCTTTGCCCTTCCAAGGAGTGTAATTGAAATGACAATATCTTTTAAAGAAGAGACTGTGTCGCCTCCCAGAAGAACCGTGTTAAATTCTTTTGCTTTCCGGTGCATGCCCCGGTAAAGTTCTTTTACAAAATCAAGGGAAAGGCTTTCAGGAACTGAAAGTGATACAAAATAACAAAAGGGTGTTCCGCCCATTGCGGCAATATCGCTCAGGTTGACGGATAAACTTTTTTTTCCCAGTAAAAAAGGGGTGGTGAAAGACGTTTTGAAGTGGATTTCTTCCCGGAGGGTGTCTGTTGTTACCAGCAGACACTTGTCACGGCCTTCGGCGATTACTGCAGCATCATCACCAATGCCTTTAATGACGGATGGGTGTGATGCTGCGGTTTGCTTTGATATGATGTCGATGAGCGGAAACTCACCGACTTTTTTTAGTCGCACGTTTTTTTGCGGTGGTTGTTTTTGTTGGTTTCTTGGAGGATTTTCTGATCTTTTTAACCAGAGCTTTATCGATTACGTCATCAATATGTTTTACATATATGAAGTTGATTTTCTTTTTAATTGTTTCAGGGATATCGTCCATATCCTTTTTGTTCCGCTCAGGGACGATTATATTTGATATGTTGTGTCTGAGGGCAGCAAGCGCTTTTTCTTTAAGTCCGCCGATAGGAAGGACTCTTCCTCTTAAGGTTATTTCACCGGTCATGGCTATCTCTTTGCTGACCGGTACCTGGGTAATCGCAGAAACAAGAGATGTTGCCAGGGTTATTCCTGCTGACGGTCCGTCTTTGGGTATTGCGCCTGCGGGTACGTGAATATGGATATCATTCTTTTCGAAAATTGTATGGTTTATCCCGAGTTCTTTTGCATTTGATTTTACATATGAAAGGGCTGCCTGTGCAGATTCTTTCATTACATCTCCCAGAGATCCTGTGAGGACAAGGCCGCCTTTTCCTTTCATGAGTGTTGCTTCAATATAAAGGATTTCTCCCCCTGACTGTGTCCAGGCAAGGCCGGTTGAGATGCCGATCTCATCTTTTAGCTGTTCTTCTTCCGGCAGTCTTTTCGGGGTGCCGAGGTATTTATGCAGATTTGTTTTTTTAACCTGATACAGGTCTTTGCTTCCTTCTGCAACTTTGCGGGCTACTTTTCTGCAGACGGTTCCTATTTCCCTTTCGAGGTTTCTTAAGCCCGCCTCTGCTGTGTACTGGTTGATGGTTGCAAGGATGGCTTCATCGGATAGTTTTATGAATTTATCTGTAATGCCGTTTTCTTTCAGCTGGCGCGGCAGGAGGAACTGACGAGCTATCTTCAGCTTTTCTTCATCTGTATATCCTGACAGCTCAATAATCTCCATCCTGTCTTTTAAAGCCGACATGATGGGTTCGATCATGTTTGCTGTGGTGATGAACATGACATTTGAAAGGTCAAAAGTAATGTTCAGGTAATGATCGCTGAAGGCGAAGTTTTGTTCAGGGTCCAGTACTTCAAGTAAAGCCGCTGAAGGATCCCCCCTGAAGTCTGCGCCGACCTTGTCGATTTCATCCATCATGAAAATAGGATTGTTTGTTCCTGCCTGTTTTAATCCCTGGATGATCCTGCCGGGAAGCGCCCCTATATAGGTGCGCCGGTGACCTCTGATCTCAGCTTCATCCCTGATTCCGCCCAGAGATATCCTGACAAACTCTCTTCCAAGCGCTCTTGCGATTGATTTTCCAAGAGAGGTCTTACCCACGCCCGGAGGGCCGGCAAAACAGAGGATCGGCCCCTTCATTTTTTTGTTCAGTTTTCTAACTGAAAGATATTCGAGGATTCTTTCCTTCACTTTTTCCAGATCAAAGTGGTCCTCATCAAGGATTTTTTTTGCTCTTTTAATATCAAGTTTATCTTTGGTTGCTTTGTTCCATGGAATGTCAACCATCCAGTCAAGATATGTCCTTACGATAGAAGCTTCGGCAGAATCAGGATGCATCTGGTCAAGTCTGGAGAGCTGTTTTTTTGATTCTTCTTCTGCATCTTTCGGCATTTTTGCTTTTTTAATTTTGTCTGAGAACTCCTGTATTTCCTGGCCTTTTTCATCGATGTCGCCAAGCTCTGATTTGATGGCTCTCAGCTGCTCTCTTAAGAAATATTCTCGCTGGGTCTTTGACATCTCCTCTTTTGCCTGGGTCTGGATTTTTGCCTGAACTGTGGATAATTCAAGTTCTTTTGAAAGGTGATCGCTTACCGTTTCCAGTCGTTCAATGGGATCAAACACCTCCAGTATTTTTTGGGATTCCTCTACCTTGAGCTTAAGGTTCGAAGCCACCAGATCTGCCAGTCTGCCCGGGTCTGTCACATTATCAAGTACTTCCATGACCTCGGGTGATACCAGTCCCTTAAGGGAGAGGATCTTTTCACACTGTTCTTTTATGTTTCGCATCAGTGCTTCAAGTTCGACTGAAAGTTTATCCGGTATTTCTTCGATTATTTTTTCTATTTCCACGTGAAACAGCGGGTCGGTCTGAGAGTATTTAACGATCTTGGCTTTTGCAAGACCCTGTACCAGTATTTTAATACGGTTATCCGGAAGCTTAAGCTTTTTCATTATCATGGCGATGGTGCCGACTTCGTAGATATCATCCGGTTCGGGCGTGTCCTGTGAAGGATCTTTTTGGGTTGCCAGAAGAATGAGTCTGTCTTTTTCCATGGCCTCTTCAACAGCCTTGATAGAATTTTCACGGCCTACAAAAAGAGGAAGAAACATATATGAATAAACGACGATGTCCCTTACGGGAAGAAGCGGCAATACCTTCGGAATTTCAACCGGTTCATTTTCGACCTGATAAACCATCTTTTTTTCACTTTCTAAGAATAGGTACTATTAATATAATTGTATCTGTTAATAACTATAATATTTTATCAGCACGGTCAAGGATTAGTTTCTTAATATTAGTTTCTTTATAAGTGTTTAAAAAGAAAAAACAGTAACATGCGTGTTTTGTTCGATGTTGCTCCAATAAAAACACAAAACGCGGCATTAAAGTTCATCCTTGAACTTTTTGAAGCAATAAGGTAAAAATAAGACTTATTTTTTGAAAGTCAACTCTAATCCAAAACAGGAGAAGATAAATGAAAGTTTGTGACGGTGTTTATGCCTATCCCTGGACAAACACGATGGAGAACAATTGTAATACGTATGTGCTTGAAGGAGACGGTCTTATCTTAATTGACCCCGGACTTAAAAGATATGTACCGGCCATACTGGATGCGATGAAAAAGGATGGTCTTAATCCAGATGATATAAGTCTTGTATTAAATACACATTCTCATCCTGACCATGTTGACGGCAATGCCTATTTTGACAGGGATAAAGTTAAGCTTACCATGCATGAAGAAGCAGAGAAGTTTCTCGGACAGGTGGGCAGACAGTTTTTCGGTATGTTCGGGCTTGAGGTGCCGGATCGAAAGGCAGATTTTTTTACAAATGAAGGTGATGTGGAGCTAAACAAGATTTCACTTAAGATATTTCATTCCCCGGGACATTCTCCGGGGTCAATCTGTATCTACTGGCCGGATAAGAAAGTATTGATTTCCGGTGATGTGGCGTTCAATGGAAGCATCGGAAGAACTGATTTTCCGGGCGGAAGTCTGGCAGAACTTGGAAAAAGTATTGAAAGAGTTGCCGCTCTTGATGTAGAATACCTCCTTCCCGGACATAATGAGATGGTTCAGGGAGCTGCTGCCGTCAAAAGTAATTTTGATTTCATTAACAAAGCTTTTTTTTCTTATTAAATATAAAGTTTCCCCAAGCGTTTTTCAGGTGCCGGCGTGGCTCAGTGGTAGAGCAACTGATTCGTAATCAGTAGGTCGGCGGTTCAACTCCGCCCGCCGGCTCCATTTTACTAAGTTTTAACAGGTGGTTAGAAGATTTATTCTGACTACCTGTTTTTTATTGTACGCTGGTATGGGACTTGGTATGGGACTTTTCTTCAAAATTCTGATTTGCCTGTTCAAAAATATCTATTGCCTCCCTTTCAGCATCTCCGATTGAATGAAGATAGATTTCAGTAGTACTTCTATTTTCATGTCCGAGTATACGCTGAATAGACCCAATCTTAGCACCAGCATTATCCATCAAACTCGCTCCCGCATGCCTTAATGCATGGAACCGAAAATACTTAACGTCAGCCTTCTTACAGAGACTCCTCATGATGCCCTTACGGTCCTTATAAGGCTTATTTACCCAGGCTTTCGCCTTCTTATCCCAATAACGATGCCAGAACACCCACAGCTTCGATTTATCTCTGTTCTCGTATCGTCTCAGAAGAATATCATGCAACTTGGCAGTCATCGGAACCTTACGTGGGGTTAGATGACCGCCTTTCTTCTTTCTGGTATACAGGACAACATATTTACCATCTAAGTGAATATCCGACCATTCCAGACGATTAACCTCTCCGACTCTGGCCATTGTATCTTTAATGGTGTTGAGATAATCCCGTGTATCAGAATCAGCAACCAGAAAAACCTTCAAAATATCTTCTAACGGTGGAACATACTTCTCCGTCTTGTCAACTGGGAAAAACTCAATACCTTTAGTGGGATTGTCCCTGATAATCTTAACTTTAATACCATAATTAAAAGCTGCTTTTAGGTATCTCAAATCGGTATTAGCAGTATAGGCTGATACCTTTGACCGTTTTATCAGGTAAGTCTGAACCATATCAGTTGTAATATCTGAACAATTCAATCCTTTCCACTCTTTAACCCATCTTTTTGCAAGATATATTGTGTCCGTGTAATATCTTTCAGTTTTATAGGCTTTGAGAAAATCCAACCGTTTATTGAGAAGCTCAAAAAAGGTTATGCCTGTTTGAATCTCCGTCTCTGTCTTTGGATTGTTTATCTCCTCCTTTCTTTTTGCTTCGGCTCTTTTGGCCAGGGTTTTTGTTTTGAATCCGTCCTGCGTGCATCTGATCTTTTTCAGGACAAAATCGTACCTCCACCATTTTTTGTCCTTCACAAAAAATACGCTCATAAAGGTTCTCCTTTCCAGGAAAGAAAATCGAACCCCCGAGCTTTCTGGCACCCAGTATCTTCCAGTGTTTATAAACCCAGCTCACACTTTTATGAAGAAACCGAGCAACCTCCTCAGGAGTCATTATCTCAGATTGGTTTTGGTTGTCAATTTTTTGCTTATTCATCGTGTCTAAAATGCTCCATCCAGCGGTCAAACTCACTTTTTTTTATGATTATTTTGCGTTTTACCCGAAAATAAGGTATTGGATTATCTGGGTCAGAAAGATAATTCCGGAGCGTACTGTCAGAGAAGGTGGAGTACTGGACCAGTTGTTTTAGGTCTAAAAATTTATCGTCTGTTAAGTTTTTCATAACCGTTGAAGTCGTTGTCGATTCTAAAAAAATTGTTTTTTGGTTAGGATAAATCAATTATTTTGGAAAAACACGTTACAATGGTAAAATACTAAATTGGCTAATAGTAATTTTGCAGAGGTGTAATAAATAATGGCTGAAAGTTTATATCCTCAAGAAGACTTAAATAATTATTTTTTCTGGTTGTGGGAATATCAAAGACGCAATCAGCATTATATTAATGACATGAGGATTTTTTTTAGACTTAAACAGGAAATTGAAAAGTTTAAGGTTCAGCATGAAGTTCCAGAAATTAAGATATTTCCTGATGAAGAAAAAACAAATGATGATAATGAAATAATTATTCATTCACCTAATGAGGGATATGATGAAAGTTTTTTAGAGGAATGGGTTTTTGATGTCAGTGATGATGGTAAAACATTTTCAGAAGGCTTTGAAAATCTTCCTGCAAAATATAAATCAAAATACAATTTAATAATTCAAAAATTTAGGCAAAATCATAAGTATTTGCCGATGGAAATAGAAGAGAAAATTACATCGGATGATATTCTTATAAGAATATCTAATAATAATTTAAAATATAAAACGAATCCTAGTGTGTATGGTTTAAGAAAATATGTAGAATATTTAAAAGGCCCTAAGATAGAAAATGATGCATCGATCAGGAATGAATATTACTTTAAAATAAATATAAACAAATCTCTATCAGAATTAAATAAGGAGTTAGCCTTTCTTTATTATTTTTATAAATGGGGTAAGGTTGATAAAGAATTTATGGATTTGGAAGATGAAAAAGAAATAGCTTCAAAAACAAAGGAGGCAAATAAATTAAAAACAGAGCTTCTTGATGCCATATGTAAATTAAAAAAAAGAGAAATAAAAAAAACTTCAAGGCTTAACTGGCGTTCAGATAACAAAAAAAGAGCTATAGGTCTTTGGCTTTGGGATGATATTGAAAAAAAGAGAAAAAACAATAAAAAATATTCACAAGCAGACGCAATGAAAAATATGTTTAATGAACATTTAACGGAGTTAGATCAAATGGATTTTGATGATGCCGGTGAACGTAAGCTTCAAAAATATGAACAACAAACACGTGAATGTATAAAAGAAGTTGATCTTTTTCCAATGAGTTAGATGTAGCTATCCACCCAGTTTTCATTTTTCCATAGAACTCACCTTTATTTCAAAAACATGCCACTTTAGTTTTTCCCCAATCTTTCGTGCAACCTAGACATACTGCTTTATAATCAGGACTAACAGATTTGAAACTATGCTTTAAAAAAGGCTGGTTTATGAATGCATTTTCCAATTGTTGTGAAAATTCCAGAATGATTGTGATGCTCGGACGGTTGGAACCAGATTGAGATCGAACGCAAAAAAGGCTCCAAGAAAATTCAGTGACTGGCCAGTTGTTTATTTAAAATGGAACTTTTGCCTGACAGCGGGTCCAATAGGAGAATTGTTACTTTATTGTTTTATGCAGGCCGGTGAGGGAGCTGCTGTGTCTGTGTAAATTTTAAAACTAAAATTCAAAAAGGGGGAAATAAAAAATGAAAAAACCTATGATATGCACAATAAGAGATGTTCAAGCAATTTTAAAATTATTAATTAAAGCTATTTTTTCAGGAGAACAAAACGCAGCCACAATTCCGGCGAGTATGCTCTGGGGACCGCCCGGAATCGGAAAATCATCAATAATCCGACAGCTATGTGAAGAACTTAAAGTACATTTTATAGATATACGGTTGGCTCAGCGAGACCCCGTTGATCTGCGCGGTGTACCTGAAATCGTTAATGGGCAAACAGTCTTTAGAATCCCGGCAGAGCTTCCTCGTGATGGCAAGGGAATTATTTTGTTCGATGAAATCTCAGCTTGTGACCCGTCCGTCCAAGTAGCGGCCTACGAATTAATCTTGGACCGTCGCCTTGGGCAGGATTATCAGGTGCCGCCGGGATATTATATTGTAGCAGCTGGCAACCGAAGAGAGGACAAATCGGTGTCAAGGCCAATGTCTGCAGCACTTTCAAACCGGTTTATGCACCTAGAGTTAGAGCCGGATGTGAAGAGTGTTTTGGATTATTTCAAAATAAAAAAGGAGAGCAAATGAGCTTCGATTTAGTTTATTCATTTCTGAAAAAATATCCGACTTTCACACATAAAATGGAGGATAGCCAACGTGGATGGCCATCACCGCGATCGTGGGAATGGGTTGCAGGAATTTGCGCTATTGCGAGCAAGGATCCTGAGGTAAACGATCGCCTACTTATGCTGATGGTCAACGGCCTTGTCGGTAATGATGCTGCTGCTGCGTTCATGAAACACCAGCGGCTACAAAAAACGTTGCCAGATATCAAGAAGATGTTAACCGGCAAAAGCAAGATAAAGATACCAAATAATAAATCGCAGAAAGCTCTTAATGACTTTATTGATGCGGTGGCGGACAACTTCTGGTCAGTACCGGCTGAACAAACAATAGTGTTTAAAAAAACACATGAAATCCTCATGACCTTGCCGGATGACCGTGTCTACTATTTGTTAAACAAGATTATTAATGATGATCCTGAAAAAGCAGGTGAAATTTATAAACATTCAAAACTTGGTCCAATGTGTTTGAGTATTATGAAAAAAATTACGCTGGGAGGTGATTTTGATGCCTCCTAAAAGAAAAGAATTTACTGCCGTGATGAGTAAGGATTTAATTACCCTTGAGCGCACCTGCCCGATTACAGCTGGTCTGCTGCGTAACTTTAATGTTGTACCGGCAACTAAAAGAATTTCTACAATATACGTTAGTGATGGAAACATCCATGTGCCAGTTAAATATTACCTTAATAAGTCCGCTCAAGAACGACTGTATATACTGGCAAAAACCGTATGGAATATCGCACTCCAGCATAAGGAGCGAGGCAAGGGAAAACAAGCGGAAATTTGGAGGCAGGCCTGCGAGCATGAGGTAAACGATATTTTAATGCACCGTGGCTTTCTGTTGCCCAAAAAAAAGATTTACTTTCCGGACATGACCGGCTACACAGCGGAGGAAGTTTATGAAAATTTATTATTGAATAAACAGAATGCAGGCGGTGATGGCGATTCAGAAAGGGATGGTGGTGATGATGATAGTGATGATGCTGATTGCAGTGCTGGTGATTCAGATCAAAACGAAGACGTCGATATGGGTGATCTTCCTGTATCTGAATTTGTTGTCAACCAGGATGCAAGCTCGGATATGTCAGAAGTTCTCTCTGAAATACAATCAATGGTAGGTCAGGAGTACAGTCAAGGCAACCTACCTGCAATGTTAAAAAGAATATTTAACGGATCAGCAAAGACGAAAACCGACTGGCGGGAGGCGCTACGGGATTTCATCTGCTCGTTTCAAAAGGCCGGCTATACCTGGTTTCCCCCCAATAGACGTTACGTCTCACAAAAAAAATACCTGCCCTCACGCAGCAGAAAGCCTGTGCTTGAAATTAACCTGGCCCTAGACACCTCTGGTTCATGTGCAGATTTTCTTGAAAGGTTCCTCAGCGAAATTATTTCAATAGCAGAAACTTACCCGAGTTACAGGGTTACGGTTTTTCAATGCGACTGTATGCTGGACGACGAGGTAGTAACCTATACCGAGCACGAACCTCTTGATCCCGCAAAATTTATTTTTACCGGTGGGGGCGGAACCGACTTTCGTCCAGTATTTGAAAAGATAAATCAGGATATTGAAACAGAAATGGAAGAGCCACTGCCGCTCATCTTTTTTACCGATGGTGAAGGCCCTGCGCCGAACAATGAGCCGGAGTATCCGGTCTTGTGGGCAATTGTCGGCGGTGGTATCAAACCATCGGACTGGGGTCTTGAAATAAAGATTGATAATTTGGAGAATCCTTTATCATGAATAATTCAATAATGCAGAAAAAAACAAGCTCTGGTTTGGCACAGTCTCTCGTCTCAATCACCGAGGAAGACCTAAAACTAATGAGGGCTTTTTATCAAAGTTCTGTGAATGTATTTGATCATACGGAAATCATCATTTCTGAACATAACATAGCGGTACCGATGCTGGAAGGCACGGTATTACCTGTTGTCGCATGGAAAGACATAAAAGGAGAAAAACATTTTGAAATAAAAAACGGTGCGGTCAAGGCAGTTTATTTTCTGATCAGTGGCGAAGAGAAAATTACTCCTGAAATGCTCAAATGCGGCTCCAGATGGATGAAGGCAGGGAAGCGAGTTTATTGTTTTTCATTGCCTTCAGAGATGCCATCGATTGGACATTTTATAAATTTAAACTCCCCGGACGAATTTAAAAAGTTGATGGCAAACGCCAATTCAATTGTAGATTTTATAATTATGAACATGCCCGCTGAACCGACCAAAGCGCGTGATTATATTAAAGTTGAAATAGCTCCAGTTCTTGCAGCCCACCCTGATTACGCAGGGATATATGTGAAGAAAATTGCTAAAAGTTCCGGGGTGCCACGATCAGATGTGGCGAATATACTACATCAAGCTGTGATGAAAAAGCGGGGTATCCACGGGTTCTCAATTAATGAACAAGGTCGGCTCGTCGCAAGAGCGCTGAATTTGAAACAGAGCGTTCATAGCGTTCAAGATGCTCTGATTACACTTAATGAATTGTCCAAATGGTTTGCAGGTTCGCAGGCGATATTTTCGCTGATAACCAAGTGGCTGCTTTTGAGTCCGTTCGCATATGTCAAAAAGCAGCTGAAAAAGCCGCCGTATCAGTGGTTGCTTTTGCTCGGTCTGTCAGGTGTTGGGAAGACGACACTTGCCCAGGTTGGTGCGTTCATATGGAACATTGAGATTTCAAAATACGAAACCAGTGCTGCGACCATCGGAACCGTTGCTGGTCTGTCAAAGATCCTTTCGGGTAGCAGTCTGCCGGTACTTGTAAATGAAGCTGCTGAGTTGTTTGAAAATAAAATGCAGTGCGAGTGTATTAAAAATGCCTGGGATTCACCCACCGTTCGGAGCGTTATTCGAGGACAGTCTTTTTATGAGCAACCATCCTTGGCACCCTTGATCCTAACCGCTAATAAATCCATAAACCTGAGCGCGGCTTTAAAACGTAGATTTCGGCAAATTGATCTGCCTTTGACTGACAAACCGTCGCGGGATCAGGTCAAAAAATTCAGGGCCTGGATGCCGAATTTAAAAAAGCTTTCACCTATAGGCGGCATGGTCTTTGATGTTGTCAAGCAGGATTCATCAATTCTTGACACGGATGATTTTGAAACTACAGGAGCCGATGTGCTTGAGAAGCTTTATTCCGTTGCCGGTCTTGATATTCCGACATGGGTTGAATTGAGGTTGCCGGTTGAAGGCAGCGATGATGCGTGTGCGATGGCAGACATGAGTTCCGAGATTATAACGATTCTGCATGGTTATGTCATTGACCTACTGAAAGGTGTAAGCCGGCTCAACGTCGATCAGGACAACAACTTTGGGCATCGGCTCGACAGGCTTATGAGTTGCAGGACGCCTACGGATGTTTTGCTATATAAAGAAGAGGTAATTATAAAAAAGGGCTTTTTGGAATATGCCAACAAAAAAGGATGCGAGATAAGTTCTCTGTCAAATCTGGCGGAGCTGCTTGGTGGTGTATTCTTCAAACAGGCCAGTATACGGCCTTTACAAATTAATGCGTTATCAATAGTTAAGGTGTCACTGTCAAAAATAGATCGGCCTTTTGATTCTGCGCTTGATTACTGTATTTGAAATGTGATAGACAAAACAAGATTGATCTATCAAAATTTATAAAGTGAGGTAAAGGTTTGAATTAACATCATAATTTAGGTGATAGAGTGATAGAGTGATAGACAGTTAAAAGAACATTAAAAAAGGAGAAGGCGTATGTTAGAGGATTTACAGGACAAAAAAAAGTTACAAAACCCAGCGGTTGATACAATTATAACCAGCCTGGATCTAGAGAAGAACTTGAATGGGGAGCATAAGCGTAGTTTAGTACTCGCGTCCAAGGAGGATGAGTCTTTAATAATGACTAATAAAATTACTAAAGAGGGAGAAGCATTGTCGCCGGGAACTACCTTGTTTAAATTGGCGGAGTGTTTGAGACAGCACGGTGTGCATGATTCACATATATCACAACATATTATTATAACCATCGCCTTAATTTCATCTCGTAGCGGTGAATCACTGGTGACGGCCATTTCCTCGGATGATGATTTGCAGACTCAAAAAATACTTAATATTTGCAGGCAGTTTGTACCGGAGGGGATTATTCAGGAAATTAAGTTTCGGAATAAAAAGCTCGTTGAACCTTCAGGATCTGAATTAAAACATAAAACTCTGATAGCTCTGAACGACAAAGAACTAAAAACTGCGATATCATTGATTAACCAGATGAATAGTGAATGTTCTGCCTCACTTGTGTCAGCAGTAAGCATGGAAAATGTTGATCTGAAAAGCCTGCCATATGTTTTACGGGTGCATATCCCTTTATCAGCGGAAATCAAGAAGTGGCGGATGTTGTATGAAGTTAATAGAAAAACACAACAGCAAATTGACCAGAGGGATAGCCGTTCAGCCTTAGTTGTAAAGATGCTTGAACGTATATCACGGGCACAGGTTGAAATAAGCTTTGCTCAACTTATTTTAAATCAGTTGGACTTTAACCGCCCTGATGTTGAAGATATTTTTACGGTTATACAACAATTAATATGCATCATAACGCTTATAAACAATGTGAAAAGCATTAATTTAAATGAAATACTCTCTGAATATATCAAAGTTAATCAAAAAAATGACGATATACGCGAATCTACAATGGTTATTTCGGCGACAAAGGCCGACTACTATTACTTTTATATCCTCTTTAAAGAAATGCTCTCAAAAGGACTTGAGACATTGACGGACAGGCAGGTGATTGTTTTTAAGGCAATATATAAGTTGAATTTTGAAAGGTTAGACAGCGGATGTTTTTCAACGGACAACGATAAAAATTCCATAGAGTTGTTAAAACAGTTACATAGTGGGCATAACATCAGGGCATGGGTAGACCGAGAAACAGTATATAAAGAAATCATCCAAGATAAGAGCGTGACGATTCCATTAACGGAATTAGACGTTGAATTGAAGCACCTTTTGAAAACGGAATATATTAAAAAAGAAAAGAGTCCTCATAATAAAAACAAGTATTTGTATGGCATAAATAAGCTTGATGCCAAGGAATCCATAAAGTTACCTGACCCGTCTAAAATAATCGACCCGGTTTATAATGGTGCAACGATTACGGTTCTTAATCCCTTGACGGGTAAAAGCGAAGATATCTAGTATTTAAAAGTTAATCAGAAGGCCGTTCTGGTATTCACAGGGCGGTCTTTTTAATCTGGGAGAAATTATAATGACCATAAAAATTAATGAAATATTTTATAGCATCCAGGGTGAGTCCTCTTATGCTGGCTGGCCATGCGTGTTTGTCAGGCTAACGGGTTGCAATCTCAGGTGTAGTTACTGCGATAGCCATTATGCTTTTTATGACGGCACTGACATGTCCATACCGGAAATTATAAAAGAGGTTGAGAAATACAATTGCAATCTTGTTGAGGTTACTGGAGGAGAGCCGCTGCTGCAAAACGAAACGCCGGACTTGATCAGATCGTTACTTGACGCCGGATACAGGGTGCTTGTGGAGACGAACGGCTCTCAAAATATAAGCGTCCTAGACGAGTGTACGGTGGCAATCATGGACGTTAAATGCCCATCCAGTGAAATGGTCACGCATAATGATTTAAATAACCTGAGCAACTTACGGGGTCACGATGAGATTAAATTTGTGATTGGAACTGAAAAAGATTATTTGTTTGCAAAGAAGTTGTTGCTCGATTACAAGACCGAACTTACAGGCAAAAAGGTTCACTTTGCTCCGGTTGATGAAAGTTTATCGGCAAACGTTTTGGCCGATTGGATATTGCGTGATGGACTTAATGTGCGGCTCAATCTGCAACTACATAAAATCCTTGAGGTCAGGTAGCGTTTCAAAGATGTTAAAATTAGAATCGGAAACAAATATTAAAAGAGTCATAGGATCATAGGCGCTGCAGGATGTTACAAAAATAAATTAGAACAAATATTAAAGGCGGTGTTGAGTCTTAGGCACTGCAAGATTACAAAAATTAAAATTAGAACAAATATTAAAAGGGACATTGGATGATAGTCGCTGCAAGATGTCAAATTAATTTTCAGTAACAAATTATAAAGGCAACATTGAATGCATGTGCATAGATGCCTAATGAAACGATCTGTGCAATTAAAAATATAATAGAGAGAAAGAGGAGGTGCTAAATTATGAGTGGATAACAGAAATGGATTATAGATAATAGCGGTACGTATAGTGGCCAGTTCATGATTGCATGGATTGGTTTTTTTGTTTTAGACAGTTAAAAATAATAAAAAATACAGGAGAAGAAGAATGGAAGATTTATTGAAAAATTTACCTTATAAAAAAGTAACGACAGGCTTATCGGTTGAACTTTATGCAATGACAGAGTTCTTGGCAAAGAATCAAGGTTACACTGTTGAGGAATATGTAGAATATGCAATTCCCTACTATCTGTCGGTTAGTAAAAATATTGAGTTCATACAGTGGGGAGAAAAAATAAAACATTTTCAGAAAAATCCAGACACATTAATTTACGAAACAAGTAATAAAGTACCGTTAACATTCATGATGGGGGAAGAGGCATATACTGCTGTTGAAAAGCTTGCTCGATGCCGTGGTATGTGTGTTGTGAAATGGATTGAGAATCATTTGGATATTTTTTACCAGGGGAGAATCGATGGTGACAAGATTAAACAATATATGAATGCAGGTCGTAACGAGGACTGCCCTTGCGGTAGTGGCCTGAAATTTAAAAAATGCTGTGGATCTTTGAAAAACAAAGGAAGGAAATTCGGAGACTGTCCTAATTGTCCTTATATATATCTTTTAGAAGATAACGAGCCTTTCAATTTGTGCAAAGAGACACACCTTTTTAATTAATCGTAGACGAATTATTGATGCCACAACTATTGTACTCCGGTTGTAACATACGGGGTTTCTATCTTTCTCTGTAAATGATAGAAGCCCCGTTTTTTTGCCTGAAATACATAGTGAATGGTTAGAGGAGAAAAAAATATGAACGATAATATACTTATAAAAAATAATTTAAAATATCTTGAAAATCAATCACCGAATTATTTTGCAAATGATAAAAACGTTAAAATAAAGTCCTTCCCTGTTGAATATTATAAGTTGCCCAATCATGCAGAATTGATATTAGGCAAGTGCTTATATTCAGAGTTAATAATATTGCTGTCCAGGGTTAGATCGATCAATGACAATTATGCTGGTATGACTGTTGCGGAAAGCCACATTATGATTAATGGCGATACGGAAGTATTAAGATTGAGAAAGGACTTGTTAACCTGGGCGGCAAAATATTGTTCTAAACGGCACAAAAAAATATACAACATGTTTGATGACAAGCCGGTAGATGGATTTGATAAAATTATGGAAGAGCTCTGGCCTTATCTAAATGATTTGTGTGATAGAAACAATATGCATCATCAGATATTGTTCGAGATGCTTAGGTTTATACCATGGTATTTATATAAGAATAGCTGGCAGAAATATGTAAGGTTCTCATTTAACGATGATGAAACAGTTGATGTAAACTTTAATGGGAATTTTATTAAAGATGAGAATATTGATGGTTGTAATTTTTATTTGCATAATTATAACTGGGTTTTCGAAAACAGTATGCTGAATTTTTATAATCAAACAAGAGATAAAGTTGTGATTTCAACTAAGATTAAAAGTATGTCGAATCATGATAAGTTACAATATTTGTCAGAAATGGCTTCGGACATTAATGAGATGAGACCTTTTCTTATTAAGAATTATAACATGGCAAAATCCGGTATATCATTAAGGGGTGGTTTGCATGTCGCATGGGATTGGAAATACGATCATATGCTTGGCAGTTTAATTCTATATGATACGCCATATGCACCGCCGACGAGTTGCATTGACATGAACAAGTTTTTATTTATAAACATTGATAATGAAGGTGTTATGACAAACCCTATAATGACCTGGCTCAAAACAACGAATCTTAATGTAAGTTCTCTCCCTTCTCCGATAGATCTAAATATTGCGCTTATTGAACTGATTCACGATAAACTATTTTCTTTTTACGAAAAAATTGACATCCATAAAATACTTAATCAGCAAACGGATGTTGATAATTCAAATCTTGGGCTGTTGGATGAAAATATTGCTGCAAGCTGCCAGATGATTGCTGCAAGTGATATAGATGATCAAGATAACAACAGGGTTGTTGCACGATTTATCAGACAAATTAGAGTTCAGAAATTCTTGAATATCTTAGAAAACAAGCTAGGTTGTTCAGTGAAAAATGGAAAAGGCAGTGAGATCACAATGTACAGAAAGAACGGCAAAAAATATCGGATTGGACATCACAAGAAAAATCCATATGTCGCTTCAATTATTGTCAAAAATATTTTGCAACGATTAAATATTTCCTGGGCCGAGTGGAAGGAGGCAATTTAACGCCCACAGAAATGATATTACCAGGGTAATACTCCACAGTAAAACCTCGACAAGCCTTTCCGGGCACAACAAATATCACAATTTTAATTTAATACTAATTTAGGAGAATCCATTATGAAAAAAGATCTTCAGGCTTATCTCACGCTTACGATTCCGAAAAAGTACCGGGATATTTTGCGTATGATGGCGGCAAAGGAGAATTTAAAAAATCCAGATCGAGTTACGTCAGCATCAGAGATCAGCAAAAATATCATTGTTGAATATCTCGAGCGAGAAAGTACAGAGAAGGCAAATATTTAATTTATTTATGGGATAGAAAGGCAGGATATTGATATGGACTAACAAAACTGAATTTCAGGAAGAGAATAATGGTTACTGTGGCCTGTCCCAAATAATGGGGCGGGCCTTTTTGTTTAAAAAACAGAAATAGTTATGGAGGAATAGAGAGATGAAAATAAGAATGGGCGACTTATTAATAGAATGCAATGAAGAGGTATTGGATGATTTTTACAATAACAATTACGTTTCCAGTATGTTTGAACCAAACCGATCGCATATTCTTGCAAAATATTTTTCAAAACATATAAAAAAATGGTGGGATCCTGATAAGTTTGATTGGAAATATTCTAAATATCTTGCGAGATACTGTTCGGAAAATATTGAATTGTGGTGGGATGCAGAAAAGTTTAATTGGAATGTATCAATATATTTAGCAAATTATTGTTCAGATAATTTGCCTTTGTGGTGGGATGCTGAAAAGTTTGATTGGGGCCAGAAAGCTAATTTTACACAATCTCATTCAACATATTATGATTATTCTGTTAATAGTTCAAAAACACTTGTCAAAAAATGCTCTAAACATTTTATCAAATGGTGGGACGCTGAAAAGTTTGATTGGCAGCATTCAGAAAGCCTGGCAAAATATTGCTCGCAGAATTTCAATGCATGGTGGGATCCGCAGAAATATCAATTGAATAGCTCTCCCAGCAGACTCATACAGTATTGCTCTGAATATTTTGACAAATGGTATGATCAAAAACATTTCAATTCAATCCTTGACATAAGAAACCTTTTTCAATACTGCAAAAAAGATATTGAAAAATGGTGGAGCAAAAAAGAAAGCAGTAGATATGATTTAGGGAATTTATCAAGAGAATGCCCGGACTATTTTGATTATTGGTGGGATGCAGATATGTTTGACTGGAAATGGTCATGGGAAATTACAATGAATTGTTACGATCATTTTGAAAAGTGGTGGAATCCTGATAAATACAATTGGGACTGTTCATCAACATTAGCAGAATATTGCTATCGTTATTTTAGTTTTTGGTGGGATCCAGATAAGTTTGATTGGCATAGAGGTTCAGTATATTTGGCCCAGAACTGCTCAGATCATTTTAATCAATGGTGGAATCCCGATTTGTTTAACAGAGAATATAAATATTATTTGGTTAAATATTGTGCAAAGAATTTTGATGATTGGTTTGAAAAAAGAAGATTTAGATTGAGAAGACACTCGGACCTATTTTGTAAGTACTGTTCAGATCATTTTGACAAATGGTGGAATCCAAAAACATTCGACTGGAAGCATGCAGATTACTTACGTAAATATTGTATGAAACATGAAAATGAGTGGCTAGAGGATTATGCAATACAAAAATTACTGATGGATTATAAACGATAAATTTAACTTAAACTTATAACCTTCGCACACCGGTTTATCTCTGTTAGATGATAAAGAAGAGAAATACAGTAGGTATTCCGGTTTGCGGGGGCTATGGGTTTTATAAAACATGGATATATTGTAATGAAAATAATAACGTATAAAACACAAATAGCAGAACCAAGTCCATATAATATAGTTTCAACATCTAAATATATTCAACAGCTTAAAACTAATCAGCAGGCAATCCGTGATGGTTCTCTAGGGATATACCTTGCAAGGAAAATCATCATTGATGATCAGCAGTTATATTTTCTTTTTATTGATGTTGATGGAGATCGGAGTCTAGATGAAGATGGGCAGATAGCAAGCGCTATATTTAATTTGAAGCATACTTTGAATGTTTTGAGAAAACTTGAAGCTGAAAGCTATTTTCAAATAATTGCAACAGGAGGTACAGGTTTTAGATTAGTATCAAATCTACTTGTGGACAAGGTTACATATCTTTCATTTATTGATTTTATTAAGGCTGATTTATCCCTCATAAAGGATTTAAATCCAACTATAGATATTGAGATGCCGCATCAGGTTTTTGCTTATAAAGGAAATAAATATCAAACTACAAAAGATTTGGTTAACAGGCATTCATGTGTGGTAGAACCCGTAATGTTTCATGATAATAATATGACACCTGATTTGTATAAAGAAATAACTTGTGGACAACCATTACCCGGAGAAATAATTGATTTTTTAGAAGCATTTTTTAATTTCAGACCGAATGATAATCTTAAATCTCTTGGATCTTTTGGTAAAACCATTGATGAGTTCAGACAAATTAGAAGTGACTTAAAAATAAACAATTTTGATATTTCAAAGTTACGTAAAAGCAGAACAAGTCTCAGCGTTGATGCCGTATATGAGATGATAAAGGATAAGTACCCTTGTGAAATAAAACAACGTAAAGGAAGAGTTATCTCATTTCAAGGATATAACTGCCCGGCATGTGGCAGAAAAACATCAAATGCATGGGCAAGTCCACCAGCTTACACATTAAAGTGTTTCGATGTTAACTGTAAGGCTGATAGAGCTAAAGGCGGTTTACCACTTTATATATGGGCAGGTATAGCGAATGAATATAATCCAATTCAGGATAACAAGATTGGATTTAATGTTCATGCCCCATCGAATTTTGATTTAATAGATGATATCTCAGCAAAAATCCGCAATGAGATTGACGCTAATAATGACTCTTTAATTTTAATTACACCTGGCGCCGGTAAAACTTATATGGCAGTTGAGCATATAGCAGGTTTTGCTGATAAAAAATTAATTGTCTACAGTTGTCTTAATAAATCTCTACAGGAACAAGCATATAAGGATATATTGAAAAAATATCCCTCAGCCAGCAGTAATCTATATCTTTTAAAACCACGTGAAGACTTATGTAAACGGCCTGTTAAAGTTAAGAAAGTAGCTTCACTTGGATATTCCCCTGCAGAAATGGTTTGTGCCCGATGTTCAGACAGAAAAGATTGTGATTATTATAAACAGAGAGATATCCAGAAAAACGGAATATATTTTATTACCCATGCAATGTTGCTTTTTTACGAAAAGATTTTTAAAGAGCCTGACCTGATAGTAATTGATGAGAATATTATTGGAGGTTTTTTAAAAGAGGAGAAGTGTTCTGAGATAGATATTTTAAAATTATCAACTGTCCTTAAAGGCAGGGATGTTCTTTTAGTTAATACAATTATTGATATAGCCAGAGTGCTACAAAAAGAACAGATTAACGAAAATAAAAAATTACCACTGTTTCTAGATAGCAGAAAGATACTCTCTAAATCAAATGAGGACACAATAATTGATATTATCAGTAAACAGCTGGATGAAATGGAAAGTGACACCATCTCAAGAATTGAGTCCGTAATATACTCTCTTGAGAAATATAAACAGGCTGATCTTTTTGATAAAAACATTAATTACAATGCAATAAACTGGATTAAAGGTCTTGTTAAGAAAAAACGGTTTTCTTATGAACTTATCAGTAGTAACGGGAAAATATCATTCAACTATAAAAGGTTACGACATCTTAATTATGATAAGTCCTGCATAAAAGTTCTTGACGCAACGGGTGATAAGAGAATTGTGGAATCAATAACAGGCAGAAAAGTTAATGTTTTAAAATCAGACATCAATTGGAAAAGCAGATGTGTTCACATTAAAAACAATACCAGCCGGTCAGTTATGAAGTATGCAAAAGATGCTGATCTTAAACGACACCTTGAAACCGCACTCAGTAAAATGTCCAGTAAGAACATATTAATTGTTACTTACAAGGATATTGAAAAACGCATCTTGAATATCTGCGACAACATCTGTAAAGAACTGAAATTAAAAAAAGAATTTATGGGCTATCATTTTCAGGGTCCACGTGGATCAAATGAGTATGAAAAATGTGATGGCGTAATTGTTTTTGGATTGCCTTATCCAAATATTAACAGTGCCTGGCAGGATGCTCATATACTGTTTCCCGATGAAGGCGATGATTTCAAGGACTCCTGGATTTACGCAAATATGTTATGGGAACTTGTTCAGAATGTCCACCGTACACGACCCATCAGAAAACCAGAAGGCATTGACCTTGTTGTAATTGCAAATCATTGGCCTATTAATTTTCCAGAACCAGATGACATAATCGACTGTACAAGACAAAATAATAAAGTAGATGTTGCAATCCAGCAGCTTGAACCTTTAGTCAAACAATTTGGTTTCATGAATATTGATATTGCCTATATTGCAAACATAAGTGCTAAAGGTAATGAAAATATTGCAAAAGAATTTCAGAATAAGATTAATAAATTATTAAACATCCAGGAAGTTATCTATTTTTATTTCTGTATACTGTGTGAAGATAATCAATTAAGGAGCGATTTAAACAAAAAATCCCATGACCATAATTTAGATATATATATATTATATAACTTAATTATAGTCAGCAAGTTTTCTATTATGTTAATGCTTCAGGAATCAATAAATGAAATAAAAACAAACAACGAATATATCTCTGAACTTTCCAAACAACAGTATACGGATATAGGGAATGCTTTTAGAGACAAATATCCTCACTTTGAAAAATTTAAAATTAAAACTCAAAATGCTAACGGAAAATATACTAACGGTGTTGGTATAAAAGAACAAGTTGAAAGGTTTTACTCTGAGCTTGATAACCTGTGTGTGTTTAAGAAATCATATGTTGATTCATATGAAACACTTGAACTAGCATCATCCACTATTGAACCGATACGGTCAGGATTACTGGTTGTTTATATCCCTGATAATTATGCAGGCTATGTGTTTACAGGACAGGGTGCTGAATTTAAAACTGTTTCAATTATGAAGGGATCTTTAGAGTTACAAGAGTTTTTTGAAGATGTTTTTGGTGATATTGATATAATTACAAATAATGGGAAACAACTGGCGAAGGCATTGTTGCTATCAGAGATTAATATGAGAAGTAGAATTCATGACATATGTCTTAATGAGAAAGTCATTCGTTGCGGAAGTGTTGATTTCAAATTAATTGATACGCAGTTTTGTTTTACCAAGTACGGTTTGTCTGATAACCCAGATATGAAAATGGCTGTATCACAAACTTGTGGAGTATGGGAAAAGCAGCAGGAGTTAATACAGCAACATAACCTGGGAAATATAATTGAACTGGAAAATAAAATTATCTGGATAACCGCAAAAATGGAATTGACTGGTATTGAGATTGATAAAAAAGGGATGCAAGATTATCTCGGTTTTATTGAATCTGAAATTGCTGAAAATAAATCAATTAAAAAAGATTACGATGACATTAACCGATGCTTGAATGGATTGAATTCAGATAATCGCCTTCGATGTAATATTAAGCAGCTAAATACTGTTACAGGAAGGTTTGAACATCCACTTCTTTATGTCAGGAAAGCTGGGCCAGTCAGGACATTTTTCAAAGCCAGGAAAGGATATAAATTTATTGTTGCAGATTTTTCAACTCAGGAACCATGCATAATTGGTGCTCTTTCTAAAGATGAGACGCTCAGGAAGGTTTTTTTAGATGACAAGGATATATATGTGGAAATAGCTCAAACTGTCAGCAGGGACGATTTGCAGGTTAATCGTGAAATTGCTAAAGGAATTGCCCAGATACTTCATTATGGAAAAAGAGGAGATTCAATACTTGATGTGTTGGAAGAAAATAATATCACAGCAACTACTAAACAGGCATTAGAAATCTTTGAAACATATCATCGGAAGTTTTCTGAATTTTCTGCGTGGCGGACAAATATTGTAAAAGAAGCAAGAGAGCAGAAATATATGCAAACGGAAAAGGGTAGACTTCTTAGTGTTTCTGATAATACAAAAGATACAACACTTTATTGTTTTCCAATACAAGGTACAGCATCAGATGGATTTAAAATAGCCCTTGTTGATCTCCATGAGCAGTTACAGGAACTGGATGCCCGGATCGTCCTCACAGTTCATGATGAAATAATTGTTGAATGCCGGAAAGATATTTCAGATAAGGTAAAAGTAATTGTTGAAGAGTGTATGACAGGTGCATATAAAAGCATATTGTCTGGTATTGAATTTAAAGTTGATGTTGATATTCGGGACACATGGGCTGAGGAGATTTGTGAATCAAAGAATAATGCCGCATAATTCGTCTCTACTGAATGATCTCTGTACCCTTGAAACATAGTATTGCTTGTAGTATAATTATTCAGTAGGGAGTCCCATAATTGATTTTAGAGGTTATTAACTTATGATCAAAACTGTTAAAATAATAAAGTCAAAAATAAATCAAAGTCTTAAAAATGTAAAAATTCAAGTTGTTGAGCTTGATAAAAAAAATGAACCAAAATTCATAAAGGTGAAAGTTGTAAAACCTAAAAAGAAACAGGAGCCAAAATTCATAAAGGTAAAAGTTGTAAAGCCTAAAAAGGCTCAGGAACCATTATTCGCAAGGGTAAAAGTTGTAAAACCTAAAAAGCCTCAGGAGCCATTATTTACAAGGGTAGAAGTTATAAACCCTAAAAAGAAGTGGAGGAGGAGTAGATAAATGCCAAAACAAAAAACAGCCGGAAAGACCATAAGCATTACTTCAAAAGAGTCAAAAGAAATTATTTTAAAACTATTTAGAGAACATTATTTTTATCGAGTTGAACAAGCCCCACTTCCATTAGAACAATTAAAAGGATATCTGGCAGGAATGGGGGATGCTTACGGGGTATTAACAGGGGAAAAGTTCGAATTTGATGAAGAAATCATGCACACGGTAAGAGAAAGTACTAATTTGCTATTAGCAGAAAATGTATTACAGACATATTATGAGGACGCTGCTAAAAAAAAGAAACCCGTTAAGAAAAAAGTTGTGAAGAAGAAAGTAGTGAAAAAAGTTGTTAAGAAAAAAGCACCGGCTAAAAAGAAAGTTGCTAGGAAGAAGAAATAAATTATAGTATTATTGAATAATATGAAGAAGCCCTCCAGGATGTACTCTGTGAGGGCTTTTTTAGTTTAAAGGATTTTTATGTTGGGAATTAATTCAGTTAATCAGGAGTAACATTAAAAATCAGCACTTTTAAGATTATGGCACGTACCTGTAAATTTGGGTTATTTTAAAGGTACTGATGGTTATGTGGCTTTTTTAAAACAACAAGGGGGGGGAAGATCCCCCCTTGCATCCCCCCTATATTTAATTCTTTCTATACCTTCGCATCTCTTAAAACATTATTTGCAGACTTTATAAATGAAATAATCAAATAACCCGAATAATTGAAAAAATCAATTGCCTGAGCGCACCGGCCACGCCTTCGGCTTGCCTTCACTCGTACTATACTTTACCCTACAGGTGGTCCAATCTGAATAATAAACATTATAACAAAGTGCCCCATCCCATTCCTCTTGACTCCCCCAATGACACTCCGTCCCTGACCAATACCACAACATATGCTCACCTACATCAAAGTCGGTAGTGTAACTTCTTTTCTGTAAATTCAACTCTTCGCCCAGTTCCGCATGAACTTAGGGGTTGAAAAGGTGAGCCATTTCAGTTCTTCTTGTTGGTG
>Ga0207996_1000343_pt1 | contig 42920 bp, 37 predicted proteins | sample AntAceMetag02UKG_FD_184773 | JGI IMG/M metagenome (GOLD analysis project Ga0207996, IMG submission 184773) | Saline lake microbial communities from Ace Lake, Antarctica - Antarctic Ace Lake Metagenome 02UKG (SPAdes) (version 2) | ecosystem: Environmental > Aquatic > Non-marine Saline and...
CCGGATGGAAATAATGTATGGACTAAAAAAGAGCTGCAGGGGGGGCTTAAACTCTTTGTTAAACCAAGCGGCACTCTTATCTTATTAGTTGAAAAAGCTAAGAAAAAGTTGAGGAAATTAAAGTTCCTCTCTCCAAGACACAGGAAATTGCTTACTGATATGTTTGACCATAATATTGGCGGAAAGAAGAAAGCAATGTACCTGTTTGAAAGCGGATTGAACTTCATCCGCCTGCCTGCAGTTAATGCCCTGATGCGCAGTCAGGATTATCAGATTGATGAAGAACTCTCCTATCATCCTGATTACCCTGTATGGGACGGAAAGAGCAAGAATCTTGCCCGGCTTGAAGATTACAACATGGTCATCTTCGTTGCTCCTTGTTCAGGTGGCGATATCAGAAGCACGACGACCTATGCTCACGTGTCAAAAGACCTGCTCAATTATGTAAGGGAAGGCGGAAACCTGCTCTTCTGCGGCAAGCCCAAGGGTATACTGTTCAGCCGACAAGGAAATAATGTGATCGGGAATTTCACTAAGAAATTCAATATGCAATTTGCGGGTACAGGAGTGATAGGCAAAGATTACTTCTTTGATGATCCATTATATGTGATTGTAAAGGATTTTGAAAAACATCCGATCACTACAGGAGTCAAATCATTTTACTGCTCTGTCTTAGCTAGCACTCGTATTTTGAATATGCCAATACCTGAAGTAAAATCAATACAGACACTATTCAAACACGGTAGGTATGGGTCCGGTGAAACCGCTGATGGACCGGCAGCTGCGGTAATTCAGTATGGCAAGGGGAAGATAGTGGTGGTCAACGGCTGTCGCTGGATGGAGGGCCAGGAATTGAAATTAGGGGATAACGCACAGTTCTTCCTCAATATCCTGAACTGGTTTGAGAATAAACCGACTAAAATAATGAATAAGGAGAAGTTACATGAAATTATCGATCTGTCGTTCTGAGGTTTTTTACATAGCTCTTTTTTCTGTATTCTGCAGTGTCTGCTTCGCCAATGCGGAACCGAAGAAAGTGCTTTTTATGGAAGATTTTGAAAGATACGAATCTGGCATGGAAAAGGTTGCAACAATTACTTCCTCTTTGAATGGAATGGTAATTGAGGAGAGCTTTCATCCTGCTACCGGGCGTGACGGTGAGCGCATTTACCGTCTGGCAGAATTTATTCCACGCGAAAACCCGAATATGAAAGCATCGGCGTATTTTTGTTCAAGTTCTTTTGCTGCTGCTGGAAAAGTGAAAATATCGTTCTGGGTCAAGACCAAAGATGCAAGTCTGCGTTTGTATCTTGTCCCATCAGGTCAAAAGACGAAGCAGGATGCCATGTTAATCTTTGAGGGCAGTACCGTTATAACCGGCGATATCAATGAAGGATGGAAATTTATTGAAAAGGAGGTGATGCTTCCGTCAGGTGTCAGAGAGGTAAAACTGGATGCAAGGCTTATTAGCCGTACTGTTAACGGCCTGCTGTATGCTGAGATAGACGATATCAAAGTGGAACGACAAGAGAATTGAAAACTGTATAAAAATAAATAAAACAGGAGAATCATACAATGCTTAAACCCGAACCTACCGCAGGGAAAACAGATTGGTTTGTTCATGACCGATTTGGTCTCTTCATTCACTGGGGACTTTATTCGGTTGCTGCCCGTCATGAATGGGTTAAAAATTTTGAAAGAATGACGGATGAGGAATACCAAAAGTACTTCAACCATTTTGATCCTGACTTATACGATCCAGAAGCATGGGCAAAAGCGGCAAAAGATGCCGGGATGAAATACGCTGTCATAACGACAAAACACCACGAAGGCTTCTGTCTGTGGGATTCAAAGCTGACCGATTACAAAGCGACGAATACTCCTGCAGGACGTGATCTTCTTAAACCCTTTGTTGAAGCCTTTCGAAAGCAGGGGATTAAAATAGGTTTTTACTATTCCCTTATTGACTGGCATCATCCGGAGTTTCCTGTGGATGGTCGTCATCCTCAGCGTGATGATGACGAATTCAAAAAGCAGTCCAAGAACCGTGATATAAAAAAATATGCTGAGTATATGCATGCCCAGGTTAGAGAATTGCTTACACAATTCGGAAAGATTGATGTTTTATTCTTTGATTTTTCTTATTCTGGACAAGAATATCTTGGAATGAAGGGAAAGGGCAAAGAAGATTGGCAGTCTGAGAAACTTATTAAGATGATACGCAAGCTAATGCCGGATGTAGTAATCAATGATCGAACGGAAATTCCTCAGGATCTCTATACCCCTGAACAATTCCAGCCGCGTGGATGGGTTCACGTAGATGGAAAACCTGTTGTGTGGGAGGCATGCCAGACGTTGAACGGAAGCTGGGGTTATCACAGAGACAATTCCGGAGTTTTTGGAGAAGAAAAAATTTCTTTTGCATGGAAATCATCAGAAATCCTTGTCAAGATGCTGATTGATACAGTCTCCAAAGGTGGAAACGTGATATTGAATGTTGGGCCTACAGCACGCGGACAATTTGAGCCAAAAGCTTTGGAAAGATTGCACGATATAGGTGAATGGATGAAGCTGCATTCTCGTTCCATCTATGGTGCGACTCAGAGTGGATTCAAAGCGCCTCAAGACTGTAGGTTTACTCAAAACGAGAATCGTCTTTTTCTGCATATTTTTTCATGGCCTTTCAAAATCATTCATCTTGATAATATGGCAGATAGAGTTGAATATGCGCAGCTCTTAAATGACGGCTCCGAAATAAAAACACAAAGACATGATCCAAAAAAGGAACATACTTCTATGTCTGAAAAAGTGGATTCTAAAACCTTGACATTGGAATTGCCGATACAAAAACCGGATGTAACTGTCCCTGTTATTGAATTGTTTTTGAAATAGGAAAGGATTATAAAATGGCAAATATAAAAGCAAAAAAATTACCTTCCATGAACAAAGCTAATCCCAAAACCCCAACAATCGGGGTTTTTGCTACAAGCGATCCGCGAATTGATAAGACAAGCCGCACGCGCTGTCAGAATATTGTTGAGATGGTTGCAAACACTATTTCAGGCAATGTTTCTCTGCCTGATAAAACACCTGTTGAGATAGTTTATTCAACAGTTCTAATAGATGGCGAGAGGGAGGCAGATATTGTTGCCCGGCAGTTCCGAGAAGCAGGGGTGGATATTCTTGTGTGTGTTCCTGATACATGGGCATTTCCTCAATTAACACTTATTTCATTACTGCAGCAGTTCCCAGATAATACACCAATGAATATTACATGTGGCAACAGTGCTCCCAAACCAGGCGTCGTTTTTGCTCAAGCTGCTAATGGAGCTATTTCTCAGTACGGACGCATGGTACATATGAATGTTGGCACCTGGCCAGATACAGGTAGCAGTCCAAAAATGACAGCAAAGACAGCTAATGTTCTTATTGACTGGTGTTACGGCGCTGTTACGGCAGTAAGTTTAAGAGGAAGGCGTGTTGTCATATTTGGTCATGACTCTATGGGAATGGAAACAGCCTTAGCGCATATTCTCCCCACGAGAAATACATTCGGCATAGAAGTTACACGTCTGGACATGAAACTGCTTGCTGATATGCTTAATAAGAAAGCATACAATAAAAAAGAACTTGTTGAATTGAGAAAGTGGCTGGAGCGCTATGTTGGAAACAGGATTGAATTGCGAAACAGGGATGATGAAGAAAAATTCAATCAGAGCCTTGCAATGTATCTTATAAGCAGAGATCTATTAAATGATTTGAATGCTGTAGGAGGCGGATTTATGAGCCAGCTGGAATGGGGATCTGATAAGCGAGGTATTCCTTTGCCTGTTGCGGATGTAATGGAATCTCTGTTTAATTCAACCTTTGATCATAACGGACAAAAAGCTCCTGTTCCTTACGCCACAGAAGCTGATGTGCAGGGCTTATTAACCATGCTTTTTATGACATATCTGAGCGGAGGGAATCCCCCTTTATTTATGGATTTCCGTAAGGTCTGGGAAACTGGAGAGCTCAAAGCATTGGCTGAAAAGCTTAACATAAAATTACATGGAAACCAGTTATGGGAGAAAAAGGGAATAGTGGACGGCAACAATTCAGGGAGCGCATCCTTTGATTGGGCAGCAAAGCCTGGCGCAGGTATTAAAGAGATTATGTCTAAATGCAGATTCCCTTTAGCAGACCCTTATTATTTTCCAGGTGGTGGTAATTCAGTAAATTACATTTCCCCTGGAGGAATAGAGGGTATTGCAGCTAGATTATGCTATAACACGATAAGCAACTTGTTCTCAATGGTCTGGGACGAAGCTTACACTGCTGAGCTTCCAAAAAAACTTGCAAGTGCTGTTTGCAATGCTTCTACACCAACATGGCCTCATACATTTGTTGTCCCAAAATACGCAAGCATGCTTGAATATAAACAATTTGCACCTGCAAATCATTTCCATATGACATGGAACCTAAAACCTTCCCGGCTTGAGTACTGGATGGATTTAACCAATGTTCTTTCTATTACTCCATGGCAGGGGAGGCCAAATTTTATTGAGGAAGTTGACAGGCCAACGCCTTTAATTTATCTGCAAAACGGCGGTGAAGAGAACACAAAGCTTCTTAAAGGCCGAAGATAAACTATTTATTTCCCATTTTTTTCAAGTAGCGCTCTGACTTTCAGAGGAAGACTCCAGATATCAATAAATCCCTTTGCAGATTTGTGATCAAACGTATCTTTAGAGGTGTAGGTAGCAAGCTTTTCACTGTATAGAGAAAACTTTGATTTTCTTCCTACAACAGCACAAGTGCCTTTATAAAGTTTTACCTTTATTGTTCCTGTTACATTCTCCTGTGTTTTATTAACAAATTCATCCAGAGTTTCTTTTAGAGAAGAATGCCATAATCCGTAATATATTATCTCTGCATACTTCTGCGAGATTATTTGCTTAAAATGTATGGTTTCTCTATCAAGAACTAATGCTTCAAGAGCGTTATGAGCATTATGAAGAATAACAGCGGCAGGCGCTTCATATATCTCTCTGGATTTAATACCTACAAGACGATTCTCAACCATGTCTATTCTGCCGACACCATTCTGCGCGCCTGATTGATTTAATTTTTCTATTAAATTTACACTCTTAATGCTCTTCCCATTTAACTTTCTGGGGATACCACTCTCAAAATATATATCTATATATGTTGGTTTATCTGGCGCTTTTATGGGAGATTTTGTAATCTGATATGCATCTTCAGGAGGTTCGTTCCATGGATTTTCAAGGGTTCCGCATTCAATCGCTACTCCCCAGAGATTCCTGTCAATGCTATAAGGGTTTTTCTTTGTAACGTCGACGGGGATTTTATGTTTTATAGCATAATCTATCTCTTCCTCTCTTGATTTAAGCTTCCATTCTCGCAGTGGCGCAATTACTTCTATATCCGGATTTAAAGCCGCAAAAGTTGCTTCAAATCTCACCTGATCATTCCCCTTGCCGGTACATCCATGTACTACTGCATCAGCTTTTTCTTTCTTTACAATTCCTAAAAGTCTTTTTGCAATAAGAGGACGACCAAGCGCAGTGGCTAATGGATATTTGTTTTCATACAGCGCGCATGCCTTTAAAGAAGGGAATACATACTCTTTAACAAATTCTTCTCGTAAATCTTCAATGTATATTTTAGAAGCACCTGTTTTTATTGCTTTTTTCTTAAGAGGCTCTAGGTACTCGCCCTGACCAAGGTCTGCGGTGTATGCAATAATTTCGGCGTTGTATTTATTCTTTAGCCAGTGAATTATAATAGAAGTATCAAGCCCTCCTGAATATGCAACTACAATTTTTTTCATATCATTCTCCTTATTTTTCCCACTTCTCATACATTACTATCTCATTTAAATCCAGCCTGTTCTTGCCCACTTCATACACCTGTTGAGGGTAACCTATAGTCAATAGTTCAACTACTCTTATATTTTCAGGTATATCAAGAACTTTCTTAACTTCATTCTCATCAAATGCTCCTACCCAGCATGTACCCAATCCCTCTTCAATTGCCTTTAATGTTATATGATCAATAGCAATAGCTACATCAATAGGATAGCATGGTTGCCCACAAGCCATGATGTGATTATCCGTTTCTGCACAGCAGGCCAGAACTACAGCAGCTTCTCCTACAAAATGCTGTCCTTTAGCCGCAGCCATGAGCTTCTGGCGTGTAGAAAATTCTTTAGCCACGATAAATCTCCACTCCTGCCTGTTACTTGCAGAAGGAGCGAGTCTAGCTGCTTCCAGCAGAAGGTTTAATTTCTCTTGTTCAATTTCTCTATTCTGATAATTACGAATGCTGCTCCTTCTTTTTATAGCTTCCATTAATTCCATAATAACACCTCATTTTTATTTAATTTTGATTAGTGAAGCAGGGAAAATTCTCTTAAGTACCTTGTATTTTATGCGCGCAGATTTTACTCTTTTAACAAAGGTCCTGGTTTCCTCAAACTGAATTTTTCTTTTCTGTTCTTGCCATTTTCTAATATTCCCCATGCCAGCGTTATAAGCGGCAAGAGCCAAGTCAATGTCATTGTCAAATTCCTGCAACATCTTTTTTAAATAGTATGTTCCGATTTTAATATTAATTTCAGGATTATACAAAGAATCTTTATTGTATTTTTTTATCTTCAGTTCACGTGAGATAGATCTTGCCGTCTTTGGCATAATCTGCATTAAACCTATTGCTCCAGCATTTGATACTGCTTTGGCATTAAACTTGCTTTCTGTTTCTATGACTGCCATTATAAGAGCCGGGTCAATACTGTATTCTTGAGCAGATTTACAAACTATTGGCACCCACTTTATAGGACCTGATGATATTATTATAAGCCAAAGTATTATGCCTGTAACTATTACGAATATCGCGTATCTTGCTACAGATTTATAGTTCATTTCTCAAAAGTAGGCTTAAGATAGCTTTCTGAACATGCAGTCTGTTTTCTGCTTCATCGAATACAATTGCATTAGAGCTGTCTATTACTTCATCTGTTATCTCCTCCCCTCTATGTGCAGGCAGGCAGTGCATAATTAACACATCGGAACTTGCATTTGAGAGGAGCTTTTTATTTATCTGAAATGCCTGAAACATCTTGTTTCGTATTTCCTTTTCTGATTCCTGCCCCATACTTGCCCATGCATCCGTATAAACAATATCAGAATTCTTCACTGCCTCTTCCGGGCTGTGGGTAATAAACAGGTCTTTAGTTGTCATATCATGGGAAGGTTCGTACCCTTCTGGGCATGCGATTTTAAGTATCATACCTGTCTTCTCAGCACCACATATCCATGAATTGCAGATATTATTCCCATCACCTACATAAGCAACCTTAATATCTTCCAATCGACCTTTTTTCTCAAGTATTGTGAACATATCGGTGAGTATTTGACATGGATGCAGGAGATCAGTGAGCGCATTAATTACGGGAATGTTTGCGAATTTTGCCAGATCAATAACATTTTGATGTGAAAAACTACGTACAACAATACCGTCTACCCAGCGCTCAAAATTTTTAGCTACGTCCTGAACCGATTCTCTGTCCCCTATCTTTTCTCCTATCAAGCGCTCATAAACTGCATGTCCTCCAAGCTGATACATGCCTACTTCAAAGGTCATTCTTGTTCTGAGAGAAGGTTTTTCAAAGAGCATAGCTATGGTCTTTCCAGCAAGTAAGTGATTATGACTTTTACCCTGCTTTTGTTCTTTCTTTAATTGCGCTGCAAGGTTAAAGATTTTATAAATTTCTTGTTTTGATAAGTCCTTTATCGATATTAGGTCTTTTTTCATATGTAATCTCCAAGAATTTTATTCAGTACATTCACAGCTTTATCAATCTCTTTTTCAGACACAATAAGAGGAGGAAGAAGACGCAGGACATTGCCTGAAGTGCAGTTTATCAGAAGTCCTGCTTTTTGGCATTTTCCAACAATCTTCTTACATTCAAATTCAAGCTCAACTCCAATCATCAAGCCAATGCTACGAATTTGTTTTATAAAGGAATATCTTTTTTTGAGAGCTTCAAGTTTATTTTTGAAGTAATCACCCATTTCCAAGGCATGTTGAGACAGATTGTCTCTAAGTATAATTTTTAGTGTTGTTAATGCGGCAGCGCAGCAGAGAGGATTACCTCCGAATGTTGTCCCGTGATCTCCCGGCCCAAATCCTGAACTGGTTTTGTCTTTAGCAATCAACGCTCCAATAGGAAGTCCACCTCCCAAACTTTTTGCCAGTGTTATCATATCCGGCTCTACATTATAGCGCTCATAAGCGAATAGTTTTCCTGCCCTTCCAAGTCCGCATTGCACCTCATCAAATATTAAAAGAATTTTTTCGCTGTTACAAAGCTTTCTTAATTCAATTATAAATTCTTTTTTTGCTATATGAATTCCACCTTCTCCCTGAACAGGTTCAATCATAATTGCGCAGGTTCTATCGCTAATACATTTCTTAACACTTCCTATATCATTAAAAACAGCTTGTTTAAATCCATCCGGCAGGGGACCAATTCCTTTCTGATATTTTGTATTATCTGTCGCTGTGACAGTTGCTAACGTTCTTCCGTGAAAGGATCCAGTCATTGTAATTATCTCGAATTTTTCTGGTCCCGTTGCTTTTCTTGCAAGCTTTATAGCAGCTTCATTTGCCTCTGCTCCACTATTACAGAAAAAGCACTTGCCCTTAAAAGAATGTTTAATGAGTAATTCTGCAAGTTCTGCCTGTTGTTTAATATGATAGAGATTTGATACATGAATCAATGTGGAAACTTGTTTTTTAATAGCTTCCACAATTTCAGGATGGCAATGTCCTAATGCATTAACTGCAATTCCCGCAAGAAAATCCAGATACTTCTTCCCGTCAGCATCCCAGACATACATCCCTTTCCCTTTTACAAGTGCAATGGAACGCTCACCATATGTGTTCATTGCGTATCTTTTACTTAACTTTATAATTTCAGCAGTATCCATAATTAAAAATTCAAAATTAATTTTTTATAAGTTCTGTTCCTATACCTTTATCAGTAAATATTTCCAATAATAAAGAATGCAGTATTCTTCCATCAATGATATGCGACTTTTTAACACCTGCGTTCAGTGCTTTCTCGCATGCATGTATTTTTGGTATCATCCCACCTGTAATTACGCCTCTTTTTTTAAGGACTCTGATCTCCGATACCTTAAGTGTAGACATTATTGATTCAGCGTCAGATTTGTCCTTTAATATGCCTGGAACATCTGTTAATAAAACTAGTTTTTCAGCTCTAGTAGCTGCGGCAATTTCTGAGGCAGCAGTATCAGCATTTATGTTGTAGGTTTCCCCATTTTCACCAAGCCCCAAAGGCGCTATTACAGGAATAATGCCCTGATTACAGAGCTTATCCAATTCTTCAGACTGTATTTTGATGATTTGCCCTACAAATCCCAGATCTCTATTTGCTTCAAGTTTAGTTGCCATAATAAGAGATTCGGATTTTCCATTAATGCCAAGAGCGTTCCCTCCTGATTCGTTGACCAGAGAGACAATCTCTTTATTTACCCTCTCAACAAGCACTTGCTCTACAACTTGCATTGTTTCTTTATCAGTAACACGCAATCCATCCACAAATTGAGATTTCTTTCCCATTTTCTTAAGTGCTTCAGTTATAGCATTCCCCCCACCGTGAATAATAACCGGGTTCATTCCAACGTATTTCATAAACACAATATCCTGCATAATGGCTTTTTTAATTTTCTCATGCTCCATTGCACTTCCGCCATATTTTATCACTACTTTTTTCCCGTGAAATTTTTTGATATATGGCAGTGCTTCTATAAGCACCTTTGCTTTTTCAATCAGTTTTTCCATAATTAATTCAATTCCTCATGTGTGATAATGCGCATTTATTTTTACATATTCCTCTGACATATCACAAGTATATGCAGTTGAACTGTAATCTCCAACATTTAAATTGATTGTTATTGTAATTTCTTTTTCTTTCAGGATCTTATGCAGTTTTTCCTGAGAGAAGTTTGTGCTTATACTATTATGAACTATTGGTTCCGAGTTAATTGCAATATCAATTTTTCCCGGCTTAATCTTTATTCGCGCTGCGCCTAAACTGGAGAGGATTCTTCCCCAGTTGGGGTCGCATCCGTTAAGGGCTGTTTTTACCAGATTGGAATTAGCTACTGATTTAGCTGCGCGTCTAGCATCCTTCATGTTTCTTGCCCCTTTAATCTGTACCTCAACCAGTTTTGTTGCGCCTTCACCATCAGCAGCAATCTTTTTTGTAAGATATGTACATACATAATTCAGTCCATCAACAAACTTTTTATATTCAGGAGTCTTAAATTTTATTCTTTTGTTTCTTGAAGCACCATTCGCCATAATAATAACTGTATCATTAGGACTCATATCTCCATCTATACTCAGCATATTAAATGTTGTGTTTACGCATTCTCTTAAAGCTGTGAATAATTCTTCATATTCTATACATGCATCTGTTGTTATAAACGAGAGCAGTGTAGCCATATTAGGAGCAATCATTCCTGAGCCCTTGGCAATTGCGCCGATTTTTATATTGTTCTTTGTTCTGCCTTTAATCCCTGTATCTACAGCTATTTCTTTTATAGTAGTATCAGTTGTTAAGATGGCCTCAGCAGCATCTATAGAGCCATCTATTGTGAGTTTGCCAGAGATCTCTTTAATACCTTTTTTAATTTTATTCATAGGAAGAGGCTTCCCAATGATACCGGTAGATGCCACAAGCACATTCTGCTTATCTATATCCAGGCATTTTGCAGTATATTCAGACATTTCTAAAGCATTGTCTCTTCCTGTAGCACCATTGCATGCATTAGCGTTGCCGCTATTAACTATAATTGCTTGAGATTCTTTTCTGCGTAGTTTTTTTAGATCAAGCAAAACATGAGCAGACTTGACTTGATTTGTTGTAAACAAACCTGCAGTAACTGCGGGTTTGTCTGAAAATACAAGAGCAAGGTCTTTTTTAGATGATTTTATCCCACAATGTAGCCCTGCTGCTCTAAATTCTAGGGGAGTCGTAATACCGCCTTTTATTATCTTCATTTCAACTCTTCAGCAACAACTTCAGCTAATTCCGGACGCTTTGCAAATGTTCCATAAAACGATAGCATAATTGCATCCGCACCGGATGCACCGGCAATCCTTATCTCTGTTCTCAGTCTTTCCGGTGATTTTAGCCGCTTTCCAGTATAGACACCAACAAATGGAACATGTTTGTTATATTTATGGTATTTGCCTTCTGCCTGTTTGTATGCTGTTGCTTTATCATAAATTTTTCCATACGACCAGAATGGCTTATAAAACCAGGCGATTGTCTGACCGCAATAATCTACATAGAGTTTATTGCCATACTCAGGATTTAAGTCAAAATCCGGGTATATATGAATGGCTAACTTTAAATTTGGTTTAATATCTTGTACTATTTCCCTTAATTGCTTAGTCCAGTTAACTAATGATTGTTCAGAGAATTGTGTTATCACCTCTTTCTCAGAAAGCTTGGGATGCTTCTTGGCAAACTCTTTTCTTTTTTTATTGGAATAATCACAGAAACAGGCGTAATAATTACGATAGCCAAGATAATCAATCCCGATCCCATCAATATCATAGTTTTTAATTAGTTCTTCTATAATATTTTTCTCAAAATCAACAAGTCCTCGGTCAGGACAAAGCCACATTCCTCCATGAACATTTACTCTGTCAGGATTTACCCGGGATTTTCTTGCAGCCTCTTTTTCTTCAGATTTAACCTTTTGTAAATATTCCTGATGAGATTTAAAAAACTCTTTTGGAGGAACCCGTAAATTTACAATCCATGTATAAACCTTTATTTTCTTTTTCTTTGCTTCTTTAATTACTTCTCTTAAAGGATCTATTTTTATTTTTTTAGATTTGTTCAATATCTTACTGTTATAAAAACATTTTCCATTGCTTTTAGTTGCTTGAACTATCAGCACGTTAAATCCCATCTTGCCCGTCAGTTCTACCATTTTCTTGACATCTTCTAATGTGGTAACTGGATGCGCCCACAGAGCTTTCCATTTAAAGTTAGTTTTTGATAAATTTCTCAAATTTTCTGCAAATAGAATATTAACATTGCAGATTAGTAAAAACCCGATTAATAAAGCTCGCAATTTTACTCTATTTACTCTTATTTTACTTTGCATCTCAATTCCCATCTTTGATTATTTCGTTTTTACTCATTAAAATTTTATGGAAACACTGGTATGAGATTCAGACCTGCGGTTTCTTCAAGCCCGCATAATATGTTCATGTTCTGCACAGCCTGTCCACTGGCGCCTTTTACCAGATTATCAATGGCAGAGATAATGATAATTTGGTCTGCCTCTTTGTTTTGAAAGATACCTATGTCACAGTAATTTGAGCCATAAACATGTTTTGTCTGAGGAGCGATACCTTCAGACAATATCCGAATAAAAGGGCTCTCTTTATAGAAGTCTTTATATATATCAATCACATCGGCAACAGCCTTATTACCCCGTACCGAAACGTAACTTGTAGTTAAAATTCCGCGTGTCACGGGAATTAAGTGCGGAGTAAAAGTAATTTGCGCAGTATCTTGTTCAGGCTCGGTAAGTTCCTGCATCATCTCAGGCAGGTGACGATGTGTGTTTATATTATAAGCAGTGATGTTTTCATTTACTTCTGAAAATAAACTTTTCAAGTTCAAGCCTCTTCCTGCCCCCGAAGCACCGCTTTTCGAGTCTATAATAATGGAACTTGTTTTTACCAATTTATTTGAGAAGAGCGGTTTAAGAGCAAGGATTGCGCCTGTTGGATAACAGCCCGGATTAGCGATAAGCTTTGCCTTGGCAATATTAGTTTTATAGATCTCAGGAAGTCCGTATACTGCTTCATTGAGCAGTTCCGGATGTGTATGCTCGGTTTTATACCACTTCTCATATATATCAGCATCCTTAAGGCGAAAATCCGCGCTCAAATCAATAACCGTTTTCCCCAGCTTCAGAAATTGGGCAGTCAGATCTAAGCCGGAACAGTGTGGAAGCGCCATAAAAATAACATCAGCTTTTTCTGCAACTTGTTCCGGGTTTTTTAGGGTATTACATGGCAATGCTGTCTGATTATACATATGGGGAAACACTTCACTGATATTTGATAGAGATTCTCCTTTTCTCGTCAGGGATGTAATCTCCACATCAGGATGATTCAACAGGATTCGTATAAGCTCTACACCTGTATAACCAGTTGCACCAACAATCGCTACTTTTATCATATTCAACCTCTTAATATTTTAGGTATTTTATTTTATATATATATGCAGAGCATGTCAATGCAAAGCCACTACCTTATCAAGCTTACTATTTGTTTAAATTTATCCGTGCCTGCTTCTCTTAATAACTCAAAGACCACCATCTCTGTAGAAACGGGAATTGCGCCTGCTTGGGCCATTCTTTCAAAACCAGTTTCTCTATTATTTTTAGTTCTGGATGATATGGCGTCTTTAATAAAGAAAACTGAATATCCTGACTTTAGCCCGTCCAACGCTGTTTGCATTATACAGACATGGGATTCTATCCCACATAATATTAAGTTGTCTCTTTTCTCTTCTTTCAGTTTTCTTGAAAAATCGATGCTGCCAAAACAGCTGAAACATATCTTCTCTATTGGCTGCCATGGAACTATTAAATCTTTTATTTCAGGAATTGTCGGACCTAACCCCTTAGGATATTGTTCAGTTACTATAATCGGAATGTTAAGTATTTCGGCAGATTTTATTAATGTAATGGCATTGCTGGTAACAGTGTGCTGGTTGAATATTTTAGGAATAAGCCTTTCCTGCATATCAACAACAACAAGCACGCTGTCCCCATTAGAAATCAGCCTGATATCAGAAGTAGGCATTAAAATTTTACTACCGGTAATTCTTTTGCTTTTTCTTCTACTTTGAAATATTCAGCTGGCTCTGTGAGGTTTCTCTTTTCAGCAAAGAAACTACCAAAGACAGTGCGAATATGCGCATTAAATTCCTGAACACCTTTGTTATATCTCATTCTTTCAACAGCGATTCTATTTTCTGTTCCTGAAAGCTCATCCATAAGTCTTGCAAAATTTTCATTCGCCTTAAGGTCAGGATATCTTTCTACAATCATTAGCAAGCGCGAAAGGGCAGTAGTTAACTCTTTACTTGCTTTGATTTTTTCTTTGATTGACTTATTCCCTTTGATTGTGCCTGCAAGCTTTCCTCTGGCATCAGCAACATAAGTAAAAATCTCTTTTTCGTGCTTTGCGTATCCTTTAACCGTGTTTACTAGATTCGGTATCAGATCATTTCTTCTCTGCAACTGGTTTTCAACCTGCGCCCAAGCAGCTTTAACATTCTCATCCATTCTCACAACCTTATTAAGCCCCCCGATGAAAAAGCCAATACCCCCAATAATTACAGCAACGATTATTATCCACACCAAACATCCCTTGTTCATACATCCCTCCTTTTTTTATTTTACCAGCTTCCGCTTGCGCCTCCGCCTCCGGACATGCCGCCTCCAAACCCGCCAAATCCCCCACCAAAGCCACCGGAACCGCCTCCTGCCCAATAGCCACCTCTGCCAGCCATTGATCCAAAAAGCAATACTCCAAGAAGACCTGTCCTTGAACCTAGGATAAGTATTAAGAATAACAGTGTGAAGATTGTGCTTACTATAGAGCTGGTAGCTGAACGCTTTCGCACTACATAAGCGGTTTTAGGCAACGAGTTTAAGCCTGATAATTTAACATTGTATTCTTTAGCAACAAGATTTGATATTGTAGCAACAGCGCTTACAAGTCCCTTTCCAAACTGACCTGCTTTAAAGTTTGGCACCATCTGTTTTCGAATAATCTCTCCAGAAAGTCCGTCAGGCAAAACTCCTTCTAGTCCGTAACCAACCTCTATACCAACCTTTCTCTCCTTCATTGCAAGAACTATTAACACCCCGTTATCTTTTCCCTTCTTGCCTATTTTCCATTTTTCAAAAAGACCATTTTTGTAAATATTAATCTCAGAGCCTTCAATATTCGGGACTGTTACAATTGCTATTTCTGCAGATGTTTTCTTCTCAAGTTCAGTAATTAAATTAGTTATTATGCTCTTCTCGTTACTGTTTAGAACACTGGCGAAGTCATTTACATAGCCGGTGTAATTTGGATATCTATCTGCTCCAAAAATACTTGTCTGGGATAGAACAAAAACACAAAACAACGTAAGTAAAAGTAATTTTGATTTGCCAAAGTTCATTTTAGTTCATCCACTATCAATGCAAGCTTCCTTATTTCTTCCAGATATGTTTCAAATGCTTGCTCAGCAGGTTGCTCACCAATTTTTTCGTCACCTTTTTTATCTCTTAAGATATTAAGAAATATCTGGTCATTTATATTAAACTTGTTTTTCATAAGCTTAATTACATCTTCTTTTGTAGCTGGAGGAGCTTCCCCTTTAAGACGGAGTATGTTCCTGAAAATTGGGAATAATGAGGTCAGAGAATCTATCATAAGCGATTCTATTCCTTTCCGCTTCAAGCCGATCTCAAGATATGACTGCCTTAAGCGTATCAATTTACCCTTTATCTGGGATTCGCACTGCAGTCTGATATTTTCCTGATTTATCTTAATCTCCCCTAGAATATCCTCTCCGTAAACAAGAAGATGGTTTTCCTTCATTTCAAGAAATTCTATTGGGAAGACATCTGTTGAAGTTTCAATATGACGCATAGTTAGAAAAAGCGGAGCAGTTATTCTTTTTTTTCTGCCTTTCGCAACAAGTTTTAAACTTTTTTTAAGCTCATTCAATCCGAGATTATTAAAAACGATCATGACATTTATGTTGGACTTTTTTGGTACAAACTCTTTACTTGTTGCGCTTCCATAAAGAATTATTGCTTTTATATTATCTGCGTGTATCTCAATCAATTTTTCACAAAAAGGAACAATACTGCTTTTAACTTCTTCACAAACATTATTTAAAACATCAGTGTTCAGATTTTTCATACCACCGTCTCCCTTTACTTATTTGAGTAATTTTGATTATACCAGAGGTTAATTTATCTTACAACCGGTCAAATAATAAGCATGGTCTTTTGTGTTATACAGAATTTGTTCTTGATGGACATAGGTCATTGAGAACGCACTTGGAACAGACGGGTTTTCTTGCCTGACATATCTTTCTACCATGGGATATGAGTAAAAATGAGAATTGTGCCCATTTGTTTTTTGGAACAATATTCATAAGGTCTTTTTCTATCTTTTCAGGATTATCATTTTTTGTTAAGCCCAGTCTCTGAGACAACCTTTTTACGTGAGTATCAACTACAATACCTTCTATTACCCCGTATGCGCTCGTAAGCACTACATTTGCTGTTTTTCTTGCAACTCCGGGAAGAAGAAGCATCTCCTTCATGGTACTCGGAACTTGTCCGTCAAATTCCTCTATGAGCATCTTACAGGCATTTTTTATATTCTTCGACTTGTTCCTGAAGAAACCTGTTTTCTTTATATCTTTTTCCAATTCAGAAAGTTCCGCATCGGCATAATCCTCTACGGATTTATACTTTTTGAATAATTCTTTTGTCACCTTATTTACCATCTTATCCGTGCATTGCGCAGAGAGTATTGTGGAGACAAGAAGTTGAATAGGATTTTTATAATGAAGAGCTATCTTGGGATTGCGATATTTTTTTATTAGTCTGGAAATTATAAGAGGGAGAGATTTTCTTTTGTCTGTTTCCAATGATTCTTGAACTCCTCGTATTTTTGAGTCGTTTTTTGCTTGAGAGATTGTGGCAGGAGAGCTTTCATAGCTAAAAATACTGTCTTTGCCTTTGGAAGTATACGGGATTCTCCTGTAAATTTACTATCCTTAGGCAGCAGAGTTACTAAGAAAACAAGCAGTACGCCTACAATACATGCGCCTTTAATAAAACCAAATAAAATGCCTCCTACATGGTCAAGCCCCCTTAAAGGAGATTTTTTTACCAGCTTATTACAGAAATGTCCCAATACCAGAATAGCCCCAGCAGTAAGAGCAAACAGAACTATAAAATATAGCCCCTTTACCCATCCTGAATCACCCACCTTTTCTCTGAATAATTCAACTAAAAACACATAAAAGCGACTGGCAATAATATACCCAATAATAATAGCAGCTAGGTTTATAATGGTTTTAAAAAACCCTTTAATTCCGCTCCATACAGTTACTATTCCCAGAATCAAAATCATGATGATATCCAAACTATTAAGTATCATTATATTTCCCCCCGTTTTTCCATAGCTTTAGCTAATGTTGCCTGATCCGTATACTCAATATTTCCACCAACAGGGATACCCCTGGCAATTCTGGTTACTTTGACCCCTAATGGCTTTATTATCTTACCAAGATACATTGCTGTAGCTTCGCCTTCTGTATTAGGATTTGTCGCTAATATAACTTCCTTGACGCCTGAAGATATTCTTTTCAGCAGTTCTTTTATTCTTAACTCATCAGGGCCTATTCCGTCAAGCGGAGATATAGCGCCCATTAAGACGTGATATGTTCCTTTATATATGCCTATTTTTTCTATTGCAATTATATCATTTGGTTCTTCAACAACACATATTATTCTCTTGTCTCTGCCTGGATTTATGCAGATTGGACAGTATTCCCCTTCTGAAAAGTTATTGCATATAGAACAGTATCTCGTTTTCTCTTTTATATCTACAATAGCTTGCGCAAGTTCCCTAGCTTCTTCTTTAGGTGTTTTCATTATATGAAATGCTAGTTTTTGAGCACTTCTTGGTCCAATACCAGGAAACTTACCTAATTCCTTGACTAGTTTCTCAAGAGATTCTGTGTAATACACGCTTTCCCTCCTTATCCAGTAAGTCCCGGTATATTCAGGCCACCTGTTAATTTACTCATTTCTCCTGTAACCATTTCTTTGGATTTACGCAACCCCTCATTAACAGCTGCAATAACAAGATTTTCAAGCATCTCTACGTCGTCTGGATCTACTACTTCCTTCTCAATTTTAATACTGGTTATTTCTTGATTCCCGTTAACAATTACTGTAACCATCCCACCACCAGCAGTGGCTTCTACTGTCTTATTTGCCATTTCTGCCTGTATCTTAGACATATCCTTCTGCATTTTTTGAGCTTGTTTAAGAAATTTACCTATTCCTGCCATTTTCTACCTCCGTCTTTTTTTTAGTAATTTTAACAACCTTCGCTTCAAATTTTTCCATTACAGTTTTGACTGCAGGATTCTGTAGCAATTTTTCGTTCTGCTCTTCAACTTGCTGCTTTTCCTCGTTGTTTTTAAACGTATGATTGTCTTTTCCCACAGGGACACATCTTACAGTTATATTATGCCCTAATACCTCCAATAATATCTCTTCAATAAATTTTCTCTCAGCTTCAACCTTTTCCAAAAACAATCTGGCATTTGGCCCAAATCCAATTTCCAATGTGCTCATTTTTAGATTTATAGGACTGCCCTCTGATAAAAATACGCCTAATATCATTTTTCGTTTTTTTAATGCTGAGATTATTTCCGACCACTTTTGTTTTACAATATCTATTGTTAAATCCTGTTGCGCTGGCTCTGCTTGAACTGGTTTCTGCTGTTGAAGCGGACGGGGAATCGGCTCTGGCGCAACTTTATTAGCGGGACTGGCATGCTCGTCCCCTACGGAATTATTTAATTTTTTTTCTAATTCCCCTAATTTTCCTACAATCTCCTCAAGCATAACAGGGGATATGGTATTGAGTATTTTAATTATTGCAATTTCAAGAAAAGCTCTAGGGGTTCTTGTTGTTCTTACGTTTCTTTCAAGAGAAGAGACCATCTCTAAAATCTCCCACAACTGACCTTTTTTAAACTGGTTTGCCTGGAGAACTAATGTCTCTTTTGTATCCTGAGACACATCTATTAGATCTTCTCCATGTTCTCCAAGACTAATGAAAAACAGATTTCGAAAATGTGCAACAAGACCATTTGCTACCTGTCCTATGTCCCTTCCTTCGTTTACTAATTTATCAACCAGTATTAATAATTTAACAGTATCTTTGCGCAATATATGCTCAGCAAACTGAAAGTAGATATCCTGACTGACTAACCCTAAAAGACTGTCTACCGTCCGCGTAGTAATTTCCTTATCCGGAGAGAAGGATATCAATTGATCCAGCACGCTCTGAGCATCCCGTATACTTCCGTCCGCACTTTTTGCTATTAAGAACAGGGCTTCATCAGCTACTTTGATCTTTTCGGCTTTAACCATATGTTTTAAATGTTTTACTAAGTCTTCTGTTTGTATTCTTTTGAATGAGAAGTGCTGACAGCGAGAAAGAATAGTTAAAGGAATCTTATGAGGCTCTGTTGTAGCAAATATAAATTTAACATGTTCTGATGGCTCTTCCAATGTCTTGAGTAATGCATTAAATGCTTCTGTCGTGAGCATATGAACTTCATCTATTATATAAACCTTATATTTCCCCTGAGATGGCGTATATCTGACATTATCACGCAAATTTCTAATTTCATCAATTCCCCTATTGGATGCACCATCTATCTCAATAACATCAATATTATTTCCTTCTGCAATTTCAAGACATATGTTGCATTTATTACAGGGCACTGCTCCTTTTACCTGCGGACAATTGAGCAGTTTGGCAAGTATCCTTGCTGTAGAAGTTTTGCCAATACCTCTTGGGCCACTAAAGATATAAGCATGTGCAAGATGACCTGACGTTACAGCATTTACTAGCGTTTTAGCTACATGTTCCTGCCCAACAAGTTCAGAAAACTTTTTAGGTCTCCATTTTCTTGCAAGTACTAAATACGACACGAAAAAACCTCCTCACTCGTATATTAAGCTCTGCCGCACACCTTCTTTTGATCCTGCCCTTTAGCTAGTTGTTCAACAGCCAGCTCCAGCTCGACGTCCCCATAACACCCAAAAGTATTTACTTACCGCTGCTCCCTTCCGGGCCTAACGGGGTTTGCAAACTTTCGCCGCATGGGATCCAGCTCTCATCACTACTTATCCAACACCCTTCCAAAAGACACATTGACCTCAAGAGGGAATTCAACCCTGCTGTAGCGGATTGCAGGTCATCCCGAGCTTATCTCGGAAATCAGGACACCGCTATCTCCCCATCTAGTGCGGCAGAATTAAAATATCCTATTACCTAAACTATTTTAGCGTATTTGACATGGAGTAACAATCACTTTTTTTCAGAGCTTTTTTAATCTCTCAAGATTCTTTTTTGCTCTAGAATATCCATGATGAATATTCAATGCTTTTATCCATAATTCTTTAGCCTTTGAATAATTCTTTTGGTTGTAATATATCAGCCCTAATCTGTTATATGTATCTGCCAGATACAGGCGGGCTTTTGTATAAGAAGGATTTAAGGTTAGTGCTTTTTGGAACTGTATAGCAGCTGTGTAAAAGTGCTCTTTTTCTAAATATACAGCCCCGATGTTAAAATAAGCAGTGGAATAATTTGGTGCGATTTCAACTGCTTTTTTGAAATGGTCTATAGCTTTATCATACTCTTCCGCTGTTGCATACGCACTGCCAAGATTATTATGCACCCTTGGCTCGTTCGGTCTGAATCTTAATATATAATTATACATGGTAATTTCATCTTTCCAATGAAGACTCTGAAAATTCGTAAGCACTATTCCAGCAATAACTATAAATACAAGAAAAATATAAGGCACAGAGTGGATAAATTCTTTGCGTCTCTGTACCCTTGTGACTCTCTTTGCTTTACTAAGCAAGAGACTTGTAATAACAAGGAAGAAGCCTATTGAAGGAAAGTATAACCAGTGTTCTGCTACCGTTGCATTTAATCTAAGAGTATTTTGATATGGGATAAGCGCTATTATAAACCATATTGAGCCAAAGAGAACAGGCTTTTTCTTTCTAAAAATGATGACAAAAAGAATAAATGCAAGGGGTATGAGAACTGATAGTATCCCATATGGAGAAAAGATTGAGTGTGGAATATGTAGCTCTCTTTGATAGTGAAGGTTTATTGGGAATAAGAGAAGTCTTAAATATTCAGTAAAAGACCTACTTATAACCATAAAAAGATGAGGTATGTTTGTGTTTTGTTTAAATATAAACCCTCCAGCCTCATTCTTCAACAGAGCCAGCCGTATTGTCCCATAGATTATTGAAGTTATAAGAAATATCAGATAATATCGTAGTTTAATCTTTGGCCTGAAACAAAATCCATATGTTCCAAGAAGCAAGATAAATACTATAGCATATGCTTTTGTAAGCAGGGCAAGTAGATAGAACACAACAGCATAAAGCACGCCACAGAACTTGTTTTGAGGAGCATACGTTATAAATAAGAGAAGTGAACCCAGCATAAATAAGGTTACTATTGGGTCAGCTCTGCCGGATATGTATGTAACAGCCTCGGTATGAATTGGATGTACCAAGAAAATAAGGGCAGTAAAAAGACTTAGCTTCTCTTCTTTAAATAGAGCAAGTATTATTTTATAGACCAGGATAGCATTCGTAATGTGGAGTGTAAGATTTATCAGATGATATCCAACAGGATTCTCTTTCCATATGCTGTAATCTATCAGGAATGAAAGCGAGACAATGGGTCTGTAAAAGGTTCCACCCTCACCAGTTTTATGGTAGAGAAAGGAGGTAAAAATATCTCCAATATGTTCCCAGCTTTTTATATATGGATTTATCCTAATTAGACCAATATCATCCCATACAAAGCTGTTTTGAAAGGAGGTTAGATATGCGGCTATTCCTGCAAGAATGATTATAAGAATATATCTGCGGTTATTCATTTATATCTCGTCAGCGCCCTGACAATATGGCAGAAATATCAACACTACTTATTTTTATCTAATGTATCGATCCATATCGGACTGGACCATGCAAAATCCATTCTCTCTGTCGTCACCCGAAGATAATAAAAAGCTCCATTCTGGATGGGTTCTGTATCTGTAATTTCCGTTTCAAAAAACCAGTTGTCGTCAGCAAGTTCTATCATAACCTCTCCGTTTTTTACTACCTCTATTTTTGTAATATTTTCAGGCGCAGCGACAGCAATTTTCAAAATACGTGGCTCTGTGGGTACAGACAATGTAAATTCTGTTCCCATGTCATGTCCGTTAATAGAAAGCAACGTATGCACGAATTCCCGAAGTGGCATAGGTCTGCCGTTTTTTCATAGCCTGATATATGGAAGCACGACTAAGTTCTTTGGCGCGTACTGCTGCAAGACCACAGCGGGCTTGCATATGTTGGTTATTTATTGTTCGTGGCTGATCTTGAATTCGGAGCATATTCCCAAGAAGGATTTCATGGTAATCACTGGATCCTATAAATCCCACTCGAAATCCTTGCTTAAGGGCATCTACAACACTGCGATTTTTGCCTTGCCATAAGACATGGCGTGGACAATCAAAGTATTCTGAATTGCCGTGTGTAGAAAATATTTCTACCAAAGGCAGCATTTCTTTCGTCATGCTTTTGAGGTATTCCCAATGAGTTCCCATAGCAACCCAGTCACTGTATAGGGAAGAGTGAGGTATCAATAAAACATCTTTCCCTTTTAAAATAGAAGGATTTAAGGGAACAGGAAATGATTCAAGCATCTCTTCTTGTTCTGATAGATAGTAAACGTTTATATCGGCAAATCCATTACCTTCTTTATTGCGCATTCGCCCCTCATAGGCAAGAATTGCTATAAATTCTCCTTGGTGGCTATATTCTTTTATCTTCTGACTGGCAAGCTTCCACATGGCTGGATGTTTTTCAAGAATATGATCATGATCTGCCAGGGCAGCAAAATCCAGTAACGCTATGTCCCTGGCATAAATATAATGTTCATCTACAGTTCCAGCCCCATCCGAAGATTCGGAATGTCCATGGAGTTCACCCCAATATATTTTATTTGGGTTCTTTAATACACGTAGTGGATTCGATATTCCCAAGAGACCACGATTTGCATCAATCACAAAGATGCGATGAAAACCAGGACTCTTAAGGACAATTTTCTCTATCTTGTTATTAACACCTTTTATTTTGACTAAACGGCTCTTATCTGCCTTTTGGTCAGTGCTTTTAATTTCAACGCTCCCTTCATAATTGATGTCTGCATTACAAACAGCATCTAGTGCTGTGATTTTTATATCAAAAGGCTCTTCAGGAGCGACTTCCATAGGAGCAACTACGTTAAAAGAACTAGCCTGACCGCCTATTACACATAAAGCAGGACAAAAATCAGATTTTTCACGGAGAGTGGCAATATCTGTTTGTCTATTCCAGATTGCGAAACGCTCCAAAAATTTCGATTCTCGGGCATTCGAAACAAATACAGGAAAAGCAACTTCACGCGCACTGAGCTGCGCTTGAGTTCCCAAGCTCCCACCTCTTTTATCCCCGTATATAAGCTCAATCACTTCGTTCTTTTTTACTATTCTATGGCCAATGTCTATCTGAATAATATGCATGACAGCACCGTGAGGTATTAATACATTTGGCCAGCGGAGAATATTTATACTTATAAGAGTATCACCTTGGGCATTAGCTGTGACATAACCCGGAGCTAGAGGGTCTGAAACTTGCGGTAAACTCCAACTGTTAGTTGGAAAACGAGTCATAAGAATAAGTTCCATACCACCACCCGGATGCACATCAAAACTTGGGGTCCAACGAAATTTCCAACTACCCCAGGAAAGGGCATGTACCTCACTACCCGGAATAATTTCCATTCTGCCATGTTTATTTTCTACAATTGATTTTGAAACTTCTATTGTCATTTCCACTCCTTCTTGAAAGATTTGCTGTCCATATATCCCTGAAGAATGAGCTGACTTGCAATCCTGTCAACTTTCTTCTTCTTTTTTCTACCTTTTACATTTAAAGCTGTAAGACTTCTTTGTGCAATAACAGTTGTTAATCGCTCGTCCCAATATTTAATCGGAATACATACTGAAGAACCTAGAGCTTTTGAAAATTTCATTACTTTTTCTGCCTGCGAACCAAGAGTGCCATTCATATTTTTAGGCATTCCAACAATAACTTCTTCTATATGTAAGTGATTTACTAGGTTGCATATTTCTTTTATAGCCTGATCGTCGGATTCTCTGTAAATATTTTCGCGTCCCTGCGCTGTTATGCCCAGCTCATCACTTACAGACACGCCTATGCGTTTGTCTCCAACGTCTAATCCGAGTAGTCTCATTGCGCAGTTCATTGATTATTTTTATTGGTTCTGTAGAGTTTCTATCATTGCTACTATGTTTTCTGTTTTTGCATCAGGTGGTATAGCATGTGCAGGAGATGCAATGTAGCCTCCATCCTTTCCAATAACATCAAGTAGTTTCTTGACCTCATCTCTTACCTGAGTAACAGTACCATAAGGCAGAGTTTTTTGTGTGCTGATACCGCCATAGAAGCTTAAGCTGTTTCCATATTTTTTCTTCATATCAAATACATCCATTACTTCAGGTTGAAATGGGTTAAATACATCCAATCCGCATTCTATTAAATCTGGAAACATTCGATCCACTTTGCCGCAGGAATGGATGGAAACAAATTTTCCCTTGGACTTTGCTAATCCATACATTTTTTTGATACGAGGTTTGATAAATTCGTCCCAGAGTTGCGGCCCCATAATAAGACCAGTCTGCTGTCCCCAGTCGTCTCCGAAATGCATTGCATCAATATTGAAAGAGCAAGCATTTTCAATAATTTTCATGTTGAAATCTAAAATTTTATCTAACAATAGATGAACAAAATCCTTATTAGTGATCATTGCCATAAGCAAATTCTCCATGCCTGTCAATGTCCATGCTCTTTCATACAAACTAAATCCAATCTGTACTACAAAAAATCTATCTTTATTAGCTTTTAGGATTTCATTGTAATTCTCGTATCTTGATAGATCGTTAGCATCAGGAAACCGATATTCAGAGATGTTCTCTGGCGTTACTAAACAATTACAAACTACACCAATGTCTTTATCTACGCTGCGATCCCACTGAACTCCAAACTGGTCCTCCCAGATATTAGGACTTTTCTTTTTCCAACTGCCTTTTGGTTCGGAGCTGAGATTTGTAAGACAATTCCCCAACTTAGATGCAAAATCAGGGTCTTTATAAAACTCAACCATCTTAGCATGCGACTTTTTTGTAAACCCTATGTTATAAGGAATCTTATCCGGTTGTTCGTGATTTAGTGTTGCAAGAACACGTTCTCGATTATTCATAGTTCATGCCTTCTTTCTGTTGATTAAACAGGCTCTTTTAGAAATTTTTTAATAATTCTTGACGTTTCGTCTAAAGCTTGAGCAAGCTTGGATATGTCCTTTCCTCCTGCTTGTGCCATGTCAGGCCTACCGCCACCGCTGCCGCCTGTGATTTGCGCAACCTCTTTAATGATCTTTCCGGCATGCAAGCCTTTAGAGATAAGATCAGAAGTAACTGCTGTTACAAGACATACTTTATCTTCCTTTACAGATCCAAGCACTATTACGGCTGAGCCCATCTTTGTTTTTAATGCATCTGCAAGGTCCCTTAACGCCTCATGCCCCATATTCTTCAAAGACACAGAAACTAGTTTTACATCATTTACAGTAGTAGCTTTCTTAATGAAATTATCTATATTTCTCATTACCTCTTTGCTTTTAGATTTTTTGATTTGTTTTTCAAGCTCTTTATTATTCTTAATAAGTGCTTCTATTCTTACTGGCATTTCAGCTACAGAGACACATAGAAGGTGAGAAATTTCTCTAAGAATCTTCTGCTCCTTTTTCATAATATTATATGCTGCTTCGCCACATACAGCCTCAATTCTCCTTACCCCCGAAGCAATTGAACTCTCGGAGATTATTCTAAACAATCCTATTTCTCCTGTGTTTTCTACATGCGTGCCTCCACATAGCTCTATGCTAAAATCCCTCATTTGAACAACCCTTACAGTCTCCCCGTATTTCTCATTGAATAAGGCAATGGCTCCAAGCTCCTTAGCTTTTTTCATAGAGATATTAAAGATATTTACCTCAACAAGCTCCATAATCTTTTGATTTACAATTTCTTCAATGCGATTAAGCTGCTCATTACTGATAGTTTTTAAATGGCTAAAATCTAATCGCATTCTCTCCTCTCCAACCCATGACCCAGCCTGCTGGATGTGCTTGCCAAGAACCTGGCGAAGCGCATATTGAAGAAGATGCGCTGAACTGTGATGCCTTGCAATTCTTTTGCGTCTGGCTATATCAACAGATGCGGTCACATTATCACCAACTTTGATTACGCCTTTAGAAACTTTAGCTTTGTGAATAAATGCATCAGATATTTTATAAGTATCTTTTACCTGTATTTCGCAATCTTCTTTGGAAATGGAGCCTGTGTCTCCAATCTGGCCTCCGGATTCAGCGTAAAAACATGTTTTATTAAGTATTAGCTCAATATCATCATGATGTTTTGCTTTATCAGTTTTTTTGCCATGTTTTAGAATATATAATACTTGAGCTTTATCGGAATTCTTATCATATCCGGTAAATACAGTGGCTTTGGAAACAACAGTAACCCTTGAAACTAGCGGAGTTTGCGAAACACTTCGCTGTCTTTGTCTATCCATTTCTTTATTAAATACATCTGTATCTACTTTAAGTCCCTGCTCTCGTGCCATTTCGCAGGTAAGATCAATAGGAAAACCGAATGTATCGTATAACCTGAATGCACTTTCTCCGCTAATGAGTTTTTTCTTGTCCCCTTTAATATGTTTAACAAGCTCTTGAAACAGGCTTATTCCCTGCAGGAGTGTTTTCTGAAACCGATCTTCCTCGCTCTTAAGTATAAGGCTTATCTGCTCCCTTTGCGTCTCCAGCTCAGGATATGCATCCTTCATAATATTTACAACGGAACCAACCAGTCTGTATAAAAAGGGCTGATTAAGGTTAAGCATATTTCCTCTTCTTGAGGCTCTTCTTATAAGCCTTCTAAGTACATAGCCTCTTCCCTCATTTGAGGGCATTACTCCATCTGCTATTGCAAACACCAGAGCACGTATATGATCAACAATTATTTGTATCGGAACAAGATATTCATTTTTGTATGCCTTTTCTGAGATTTCGCATACAGCCTCAATAATAGGCTTAAACAGGTCTGTGTCATAGTTTGATCCCACGTTTTGTAATACTCTTGATATACGCTCAAGCCCCATGCCGGTATCCACATGTCTGGAAGGCAGCTCTTCCAAAGAGCCATCCTCTTTACGGTTATACTGCATAAACACCAGGTTCCATAGCTCTAAGACGTTTGGATTATTGGCGTTGATTAAGGATTTATTACAGCCATTTTTGGTTAGATCAATATGTATTTCTGAACACGGTCCGCATGGTCCGGTCTGTCCCATGTCCCAGAAGTTTTCTTTTTTACCAAAGCGGAGAATATGGCTGGTATCAATATCTGTTTCAGTCTTCCAATAATTAAAGGATTCTTCATCCGTCTTATATATAGTTACCCAGAGTCTTTCTTTTGGAAGTTCCCACACTTCAGTAAGCAGCTCCCATGCCAAACTAATTGCTTCTCTCTTGAAATAATCGCCAAAGGACCAGTTGCCAAGCATTTCAAAAAAGGTGTGATGATGACTATCATGACCAACATCTTCAAGGTCATTATGTTTCCCACTGACCCTTATACATTTCTGAGAATCTGCTGCGCGTTTGTAATTACGTGAACCGCGACCTAGAAATACATCTTTAAACTGGTTCATACCTGCATTTGTGAAGAGAAGTGTTGGATCTTCATGAGGAATCAGAGATGCGCTGTGAAGAATAGCATGTTCTTTATTCTTAAAAAATTCTAAGAATAATTTTCTAATTTGGTTACTTTGCATATCTGCTAAAATACCATATTTCTGAAAATTTGGGAAGGATTTTTGTGTTTCTCTTTGTTGAGATTAACTTTTGTTTTGGATGGAGTTCAATGCTGCATCTATCGTGTGTAATGAAAGAATTAAATACTCAATACGTGAAGCACCGAATTCATCCAGGCGCTCTGCGTAATCCTTGAGGATATCCGCAAAAGTCTTTCCGAAATCTTCCATTGGTAAATAGTTGATCACACTTTTTAACAATGCTGCTGCACGCAATAAGTCATTTTCTGCAAAAGCCTCTGCACAATCGTCAAACACCCTCAAGAAATTACCATCGTCCATATGAAGCTTCTTTATCCTCTTCTTTAATGGAAGCATGGCTTGCGAGGCAACGGTTCCAATTTCAGAACGTGGTCGACGCCAAAGCCGAACAAAGTAATGCTCATTTCCAACAATACGCGCCAATGCAAGAGACAGCTCCATTCTATTACACTCATCATGTAATGTTCGCAGAAGATTTAATAGACCATCTGTTGCTTCGTATGCCCTTAATTTTCCCAAAGCCGTGGCGTAAGCTATGCTCCTGGAGGCATTTCTGAATCGATCAATCAGCAAAGGAATAGCCTGAACATCGCCCAAAGCTGCTAGTGCTCTGGCGCTGCGGGCTTGAAGCAATGGATATTTCGATAGCAAAGCCTTACGAAGCGGCTCAGTTGCCCTCTTGTCCCCAATTCTGCCAAGCGCCCAGGCAGCAGCAATACTGAGATCAGAGTTAGCACCAACGTCATTAAGCACAGAAATCAATGCATTAATCAATCTATCATCTGGACGCGTTCGAGCAATTGAAATAATAGCTTCATAGCGGACATTGAAGCTGGGATCAGAGAGCGCCTGAAGAAGTTCATCAACGTTTAACGGACTCTTTGCTTCGCCGAGATGTTCGGTCGTTGATATTCTACTGCCTTCCTCTTTAGCCAGATAAAACTTTACCAAAGACCCGGCTGCTACGAATGGATTCCCTTGAATAAACATACGCACAAATTTTCCTGCGGGCATATCACTATCAACCCGAACCTGTCTGATTAACAGTGCTCCCAAAATAAGCAATATAAAACTCACAACAAAGAGTGGTGTGTAAGGATCAAGCGTTAGATTGAAGAACGTACCTGTTATTCCTTTACAATAATCTAAAGACCGTCCGGCAATTAGTCGACTACAGCCTCCTACCAATCCTATCCATGCATAGTATATCGCCATGTACTCCGTCTTTTTCTCGGGGGGAACGATATTGACATACAGAAGCCGACCGCTACCCATCATCCACCCCCCCATAGACAATCCGGAAAAAAATGCTATGCTCATAGCCAGCGAACTACTCCATGCACTATGTCTTGGCATCAACAACCAGCATATAGGAAGCAAAACCATCAAGTGCAGACCGGAAAGCATCACAGGCTTACTTCCATAACGATCAGCAGCCCAACCCCATAAATAACCCAATAACAGTCCTCCAAAAATAGTTCCAATCTGCAACAACACCACATTGCCCGAACTAAGCCCAACCTGTTCTTTCATGAACAGTGGAACAAATGATAATAAACCCACAGTAACCATAGTTACTATGCCTATTCCGCCAATATAAAAAAGAAAGTTTCTGTCTTGAAGTACGTTCATCATTTGCCTGAAATGTGCTGTTTTAGCATTAGTCTCACGAACTGGTGCCCCGCCGGGAATAAAGAATGCACACCATACCGAAATCAGACCAAAAATTACACCTATAGCAATCAAGATCATGAATCTGCTCAAACCCAAAGAGAGCCCTATCACATAACCGGCAACTGCAATAGCCAGAGAGCCGACCAGAGTAGTAATTATATTGCTTATAGCAGAATATTTACCGCGGATTGAATCTGGGACAACTTCCTGCAACCAGGGATACAGCGCCGTCTCAGAGACTGCCCGGCAAATGGCAAAGACCAATAGAATTCCAGCCACATAAATGAAGGTTACATGAGACCCAAATCGGGATAGAATCCATGGGGTCAAAAGTAGAAAAGCTACTACAAATTTTCTTAATCCAAAAAAGATGATAAATGTGCGCTTAAAACCTGTACGCGCAATCATTGGAGCAACGAATAGAGCTAAAACACCGCAAAAAGGAAACAGAGAAAGAAGAAATCCTATCTGAGTTTTGGGCAAGCCGAGCTCATTTAAGAATAAAATAAATACCGAACCAAAGACCGTAAAGTAACAAAAGACATTATTTGCCGCATTGTGCGCAATATTCCACGGCAATCGGCGAATTTTTTCTGCGTCAGTTAATTTTGTGTGCATTTTCAGACAGGCTTTAATCCGGTATTTTCTCTTATCTGCTTCTCAAGCTTATCTCTAACATCAGTCTTTTCTGCCAGATATCTGATTGCGCCTTCACGGCCTTGAGATATTTTCTCCTCATTATAAGAGAACCATGCTCCTGCTTTTTCAATCAGTTTATGCTCGATTGCCATATCAAGTATCCCAGCTTCCTTGGAAATACCCTGATTATACATAACGTCAAATTCTGCTTGTCTAAATGGAGGAGCAACCTTATTCTTAACTACTTTTACCCTAACTCTGCTTCCTACTGCTGCTTCGCCTTTCTTAATTGTTGCTATTCTGCGGATATCCAGCCTTACAGATGCATAGAATTTAAGAGCATTTCCACCTGTAGTAGTCTCAGGACTGCCGAAAAAAACTCCTATTTTGTGCCGTATTTGGTTAATGAATATAACAGATGTTTTTGATTTGCTTATAACGGCAGTCAGTTTTCTCAAAGCTTGTGACATGAGCCGCGCCTGAAGCCCCATATGCGAATCTCCCATATCTCCTTCAATCTCCGCACGTGGAACCATAGCAGCTACTGAGTCTATTATTATTACATCTACAGCATTGCTCCTGACAAGTGTTTCTGTAATGTCCAATGCCTGTTCGCCGCTATCAGGCTGTGAGATTAAGAGACTATCTAAATCAACCCCCAGAACCTTAGAATACTTTGGATCCAGAGCGTGTTCTACGTCTATGAACGCTGCCATACCGCCAGATCTTTGTGCGTTGGCAACAATATGCAAAGCCAGCGTTGTTTTCCCTGATGACTCAGGTCCATATATCTCCGTTATTCTCCCCCGCGGTATGCCTCCCACACCAAGCGCTGTGTCCAAAGCTATTGATCCTGTTGGTATTACATCAATATCAATGGCTGCAGATTCTTCTCCTAATCTCATTATTGATCCTTTCCCATACGACTTTTCTATCTGGGACATTGCAATTTCAAGAGCACTGTCCTTTTCTGCTTTTTTATCAGCCATAACTATTCTCTCCTTAAAATTAGTCTTTTATTCTATTTTTATTACCACATTTTAGGAAAATTAGAAAGATTTTTTATCAGCATTTCTCTTCCCTTCTCATATGCTTTATCTTTCACCCCGCTACAAATAGTCCATTCAGGCGATTGAGTATATCCATTACTCCAGCCGCATATTTCAACTCCTGTACGAATTTTTTCAAATAGAAGGCAATAAAGTTTTTTTGCCTTCATTGTAACTCCATAAACTAATCCAAGCTTCTGAAGTACATCCAGATCTTTTTTTTCATCTCTTAAACCACAGCCAGCAACACAAAGATTCGTCTTAGGCTCATATCCTGAACAAGGAGGACAAATCATACAACATCCTTCAATCAAAGAAATCGGAATATCTGGATTTTTGCAAACAGTATCCAGAACTTCATAGAGATTATCTTCTTTAATGGGCGCAGTAAATCCTCTTCCAAGAAAACAAGTAACACACATAAGATGATGCGGCCTGATAAAAAGTTTCTTAGCAGAATATATCTTATTAACAGATTCTTTTTTGGCTTTTGACTTGTCATTCCCACTTCTGGCAGGGATTATTTCCGAAATGCCTTTTTCAACAACTTTCTCATAATATCCATTTTTAGCTTTAGAACATTCTTCCCAAGCACGAGATGTTACATTCTCATAAAAACATATTCCCTTTACTGTTTTAATTTCTTTCAGTAAACGAATAAAAAGTTCCCTTGCAGGCAGGGTTGCCCCCGGGGCCAGTCCAAGCTTTTGAAGAATATCCAAGTCTCTCTTGATATTATACAAAGAGCCTTCTGGAGAATCATTATCTACGCCTGGATTTTGATACCTGTAAATACTGCTTACGTTGCATTGAAGTGTTATGGGAATATTAGGCTCTTTCCTGACTATATCTAAAATTTGTTTAAGTTTCTCATCCTTAAAAAAAATTTCGCCCACAGAACACACAATACATAAAACTTGATATGGTCTAAGTTTAATATGTGAACGGCTTCCTTTTTCTTTCATTTCACAGTTTATCCTCTATAAAATATACTATAAGTTAACATAACAGGCAAGTAATTGTGAAAAAAGTATTCACACTCAAGTATATTTTATGTATTATAGTGACCAGTCGTAATGAGGAGATAGTATGCATATGTCTAAAAAAGAGATAAGGGTTCAATATATGTTGCCTTGCAGGCTGAATGAAGAGCTAAAAAAACTACCGCTTATTTTTCTTCCACTTGCTCCACTAGAATGGCATGGTCCACACATGGTTATGGGAGTAGATCCAATTAATGCTGAACATGTAGCTTTAGCTGTAGCAAAAAAAGTTGGAGGAGTAGTGTTGCCTACACTTTACATGGGCACTGAGAGAGAAAGGGATGCAGAAAGTCTGCAAAGCCTGGGTTTTGATAAAAATGATTATGTAATAGGCATGAATTTTCCAAAAGCTAAAGGCTTGTATAAGAGCTTCTATTTCAATGAAGAGCTATTTTCCCTTGTGTTAAGAGGATATCTTGAGCTTTGTATAGAGCATGAGTATAAATATATTTACATAGTTAATGGACATGGAGCAGTAAATCACAACGAAGTGATTGGGCGTCTGTGTATAGAGTTTAGCAACAAACGAGAGGGAGTGAAGGTCGCTTACTCAATTGCCATGCCAAAAAAACTTGTTGAAGAAGGCTCAATTGCCCATGCTGGAATGGAAGAGACCTCTATAATGATGCATTACAATAGTGAATGGGTGGACATGGCTCAGCTTCCACCTGTAGATAAGAAACTCAAATATACTGATTACAGCATTGTGGATGGCGGTGGGTTCAGTGGAAATCCTGGCAAAGGCCATGCTGTACCACACAATCTGGATCCGCGAATTGCTAGTAATCCTGAATTAGGAAAGAAACTTTTTAAAGATACAGTAGCTGATGTTTCTCAGCGTGTACTGCAAACATTCGAATTTGAGAATAGAAACGGGGGAATTCATGCCTAAAAAGGTATTAAAAGTGGCAATGATTGGGTATGGTTTTATGGGTAAGGCTCATTCTACAGCTTATTTAGAAGCTCAGAGAATATTTGATCTGCCAGTTAATTTTGAGATGACCACTATTGTCGGTAGAAACAGGCAAGAGCTTGAGAGAGTTAAGAATCAGTGGGGTTGGCAAAGGGCAAACTCAGACTGGAAAGAGGCAGTAACTGACCCTGAGATTGATGTGGTAGATGTTACTACTCCAAACAATATGCACTGCGAGATGGTAAAACTTGCTGCTGAACACAAGAAACATGTTCTCTGCGAAAAGCCACTCGCCATGAATGTCAAACAATGCTGTGAAATGGTCAAGGCAGTCGAACATGCAAAGGTTTTGCATTTAATATGGCATAATTATCGCAAGGCTCCCGCTATTGGGCTTGCCAAGAGATTAATTGATGAAAACTGCCTGGGCAGAATCTATCATGTTAGAGCACGGTTCTTGCAAGACTGGCTTGTTGACCCAAAGTCTGCTTTTAAATGGCGTCATTCTAAAAAAATCGCTGGTAGTGGCGCGCATGGGGATATTAATTCTCACTTAATAGATATGTCAAGATACTTAGTTGGTGAAATTAGTCAGGTAGTTGGTATGATGGATACTTTTGTAAAAGAACGACCTGATGAAGATGGACAGATGAAAAAGGTAGACGTAGATGACGCCTGTGCGTTTCTTGCGCGGTTTAAAAACGGCGCAATGGGAGTTTTTGAAAGCACGAGAATGGCTGCAGGAAGACTGGTTAATAACTTCATTGAAATAAACGGTACTAATGGCTCTATATACTGGGATTTTGAAGATATGAATTCTCTGCAGTATTTTGATAACAGTGACAAGCCTGATAGAATGGGTTTTAGAAAGATCCAGGCTCTTACTGATGTTCATCCATTTATGAATGAGCATTGGGGTACTGGGCACGCATTAGGATATGCAAATACATTTGTAAATGCATTAAGTGACTTTGCTATTGCATTTGCAAAAGGGAAAAACCCTGAACCTAATTTTTACGATGGGCTAAAGAATCAGAAAGTGCTTGATGCAGTTATTTCATCAATTGAAAAGAAGAATTGGGAATATGTTTAACATGCGTAAATCTCAAATTTTAAACAGGAGGAAACTATGCCAGGTCCAGGAGCTTATTGGATAGATAAAGAAGAAAAAAGAGAAGTAATGGATGTTTTATCAAGCGGGTATTTATCCAGATATGGCGATTTGGAGAATCCGGATTTTAAGCATAAGGTCTACACTCTTGAACAGGAGTTTGCAAAATATTGTGGAGTTAAACATGCTATTGCGACAAGTTCGGGCACAGGTTCTATTTTGATTTCGCTCCTAGCGCTTGGCATAAGCGAAGGAGATGAAGTAATAGTACCCGGCTATACCTTTATAGCATCAATATCTTCAATTATTTATGCGCGTTCTGTTCCTGTGCTCGCAGAAATTGATGAATCCTTGACTGTTGACCCTGATGATATTGAAAAAAAGATAACTAACCGCACAAGAGCCATTATGCCAGTGCATATGCTTGGCAATCCTTGTAATATGCACAGGATTATGGAGATTGCCGAAAAGCACAATCTTGTTGTAATTGAGGACTGCTGTCAGGCGGCTGGTGCTTCTTACAAAGGCAAGAAACTCGGATCTATTGGCAAAATTGGAACATTCTCCTTAAATGTCTTCAAAACCATTACAGCAGGGGACGGTGGTTTAATAGTAACTAACAACGATGAATTGTATGAACGCGCCTTTGGATTGCATGATCAGGGGCATAAGCCTAATAGAACAGGCCTTGAAGTTGGACGCCGTAGTCTTATAGGTCTAAATTTCAGAATTAATGAATTGACAGGCGCTGTAGCATTAGCACAGTTGCGTAAAGTAGATAAAATAATCCAGACATTGCGAGAGAAGAAGAACAGGTTTAAGCAAAGTATTAGCAACATACCAGGAGTTGGTTTCAGAAAGGTTTATGATGAGAAAGGAGAATGCGCCACTCTATTAACAGTTATTTTCACCAATAAAGATATGGCTGCTAAGGTTTGCGAAAAATTGGGCACAAAGACAATCTCTCACTCTGGCTGGCATGTTTACAATAATATGGAGCAGATACTTGAACATAAGACACCTGTTGCAGACTGGTCTGAACGTTCCAGATTTGCTTCCATAGGCTCGCTTCCTAAAACTGATGACATTCTTCAGCGTGCTATGAACATCAGCATTGGCGTTGTTGATGCTGGGCTTGGAGCAGGTTTTGGAATCAATATCAATTCCACTGATGAGGAGATTGAAACCTGCGCACAGAAGTTTAAACATGCTTGCTCTTAATTCATGGATACAATCTTAAGTTCCTTAAATTCTGCTCAGAAAGAATCTGTTATATATCATAATGCTCCACTTCTTATACTGGCTGGTGCCGGCAGCGGAAAGACGCGTGTGTTGACTCATAGGATTGCATACTTCATTAATAAAGGCATAAGTCCCCACAGCATGATAGCAGTAACATTTACAAATAAGGCTGCAGAAGAAATGCGAAAACGCATCAGCTCCCTTGTATCCGAATCATTCGAAAGGGAATTGTGGATAGGTACATTTCACTCTGTCTGTCTCAGAATTCTGAAGAGTGAAAAAGCAGTACCTGATTTCATAATATATGATGATGCTGATCAGACTAAGCTCATAAAGGAATGTATTAAGAAATTAAATTTAAGCGATAAGCAATTTCGGGCCAAAGTTGTTCTGGAAAAGATAAGCAGAGCAAAAGATAATCTCCTCGATGTTGATGAATATAGAGAATTTTGCGAGAATTTTTACGAGAGAAAAGTTGCTGATATTTATAAAGAATACCAAACTAATCTTCGAGAAATAAAAGCTCTTGATTTCGGGGATCTTATAATGAACACAGTTAGAGTATTTAATGACTTCCCGGATATTCTGGATAAGTATCGTAATAAATTCAGGCATATTTTTGTTGATGAATATCAGGACACAAACCATGCTCAATACGAACTTATTCGTCTTTTTTCTTCCAAATGCGAAAGCATCTCTGTTGTGGGGGATCCTGACCAATCAATATATAAATGGCGAGGAGCAGATATTTCTAATATTATGAATTTCGAAAGGGATTTTGCAGGAGCTAAGATAATAAAACTTGAGGAGAATTATCGTTCAACACAGGCAATTTTATCTGCGGCGAATAGTGTGATTAAAAATAATACAAATAGAAAAGAAAAAAGTTTGTGGACTCGTAATCTTAAAGGAGCCAATCCAATATATTACCAGGCGTATGACGAAATCGAAGAAGCAAAGTTTATCTCAGAGCAGATAAAAAATTTGCTTATAAACAATAAAAGCTATAAGGATATTGCAATATTCTATCGTGTGCACGCATTATCAAGACTGATCGAAGATAGTTTTAGACGCGAAGGCATACCATATAAAATAATTGGCGGAGTGAGATTTTATGATAGAAAAGAAGTTAAGGACATACTTGGATATTTAAGAGTAATATCCAACCCGGACGATTTGGTTAATATCAGAAGAATTATAAACCTGCCTCCCAGAGGCATTGGAGACACAACGTTAAAAAAGCTGACGAAACATGCAAGCATGGGGAAACTGTCTCTATTCGGTCTCTTAGGTGAGCTTGATAAAGTTGCTGATATAACTTTAGGAACGAAGAATAAGATAAAAACGTTTGTGAATATTATTAAAAAATATCAGAGTTTTAAAGGAAGTATTACTAAAATGGCGAAAGATCTAATAGCAGAGATAAATTATACAGATTATCTCCATAGTACGGACCCGGGCACTGCGCATGAAAGAGAGGAGAATGTCTTTGGAGTTGTTTCTGCAATTGCAGAATATGAGGAAAACACACAGAATCCTATGCTTAGAGATTTTTTAGATCAGGTTGCACTTTTCTCTAATGTTGATAACTGGGATTCTGAAAGTAATGCAATTACATTAATGACCGTTCATGGCGCCAAAGGATTAGAATTCCCAATCTGTTTTATGGCAGGAATGGAAGAAGATATTTTCCCGCATATAAATTCCTCGCTTGAGACAAGTGACCTTGAAGAAGAAAGGCGTCTTTGCTATGTGGGTATGACAAGGACAAAAGAAAAGCTGTTCCTTTCATCAGCTTTAAGAAGAAGAATTCACGGTACATGGAGAAATACCGTAACATCAAGATTTATAGACGAAATCCCTGACAATTTATTGGTTAAGACATACAAGAGAACTAGTTTAAATAAATCTGTTTTCTCCTCTCAGAACATGCCCAAAGACGACAGTCTAAGATATGAAAGCTTAGAAGATGATACGTGTGCATATAAGGTGGGACAGAGAATTATGCACCCAAAATGGGGACGAGGAACAGTTGTCAGTAAAACCGGGCGTGGAGATAAGACAAAGATTACAGTTCACTTCTGGAAGGAAAATATTAGAAAAACTTTATTAGTTAAATATGCGAATCTGAGGAATGAATAGTTCTGTAAATCTCCAAGATACGCTTTGCATTGTGATCCCATGTATAAGAATTTATTACCTTATCTCTTGCATTAGAACCCAATCTTTTCCTGAGCGCAGAGTCGCTAAAGAGTTTTATAATGTTGTTTGCCAGCCGTTCTTTATCGCCGGGTTTTATTAATAATATTTCTTTTTCATTTTCAAAGAATCTATTCATCTGGCCTTCCGCTGGAGCGATAGTAGGTTTAGCCATTGCCATATATTCAAAAATTTTAACGGGAGAGCTATAAATACTCATATTGGGAAGAACTGTTATATCCATTGCTGCAATATATGATGGTATATCATTATGTGAAACAGCGCCAGTAAAAGTAACAATATTCTCTAACTTGTTATCCTTAACAAGTTTTTTTAATTTATGTTCTTCAAATCCTTCTCCGACTATAAGGAAGTGAATATCAGGTATCTGCTGTTTGCATTTTTCTGCTGCACCAAGAAGTGTGGGAAGCCCCTGTCTTTTACTGAGACTTCCAACAAATCCAACAATTTGTTTCCCCTCAAGTTTATATTTTTTCCTAATGGGAATTCCGGGTATTTTCGGATTGAATTTTTCGGAATCTACGCCATCAGGGACTTCAAAAACCTTGTTTTTATCTACTCCTTTTCTAATAACATAGTCTCTAAGATTATCTGTAGTTATAATTATCACTTCAGCGCTTCTGAATATATTGTTTTCTACATGTCTTGCTAAAGGTCTGAAATTTAATCTGCGCTTAGGCCCCCACAGAAGCGCTGCATTAACCTCTAACATAAATGGTATGTTAAATTTTTGAGCTAACTTCATCCCTGCGCTTCCATAAAGCTCATACCTTTCATAGATTAAATCCAGCTTTGCATTGTTAAATAGGCTCTTGGCTTTTTTGTAGAGCTTGCTACTTGTAAAGGTCATTCTTAGATCAGCGCCCAATTTCTTTGATGTAAATGGCAATACTTCGTGGATCGCATATTGATCATTCTCATGGTTTTCTGCGCCCTTATTCGTTGTAATTACAAATACTTCGTGATTCAATTTAATTAAAGCATTAATAACTTCGCGTATATGAATAGAAGCGCCCTTTATTCCAGTTATTGGGATTTGGCTGTCCTCACAGAGGTATGCTATTTTCATATAATCAGAACCTATTTATTTGAAACCTTCCTTCATCTATCATTCGAGCAAGTTTTTTCTTCACTAAATACTTTATCCATTTTCTTGTAATAGGAATTATAGCTACTAATCCAATAAAGTCTGTGATTAATCCAGGGGTAAGCAGCAGAAGTCCTCCTGCCAGTATAATTATTCCGTCCAGTATCTCTTCCTTCGGCATAATCCCAACAGAAAGCTGGCTTTGAACCTCTTTAATTACTGTTAATCCCTGCCATCTTGCAAGTGAAGCACCAGAAATACCCGTTGCAATAACAATTAAAATCGCATTTAAGAGGCCGATGTGACTGCCGATTTTTATTAGCAAAACCAGCTCTGTCATTGGAAGTAGCGTAAAGAGTAGAAGCAGGTAGAAGAACATAACTTATCCTTTTTTATTTAATCTGACACTCTCAAGTAAACTCTTGTATAAATACTCTGTTTTCCTAACCATTCTGTCAATACTAAAGTTTAGCACTCTTTTCTCTGCCTCCTGTCCCATCTTTTTTGCCAGTTCTTGATTGTCAATTATATTGAGACTATATAACGCCATTTCTTCAGAAGATTTAGGTTGGATGATGAAACCAGTTTTCTCATGTTCAACAATCTCGCTGTTTCCTCCCACATCAGTCACAACAACAGGTTTTCCAGCAGCCATGGATTCTAAGACTGTTATTGAGAATCCCTCTCTTAAAGAAGCCAGAACAGATATATCGGACATTGCGAGAATTTGTGGAATGTCCTCTCTCAAACCTGTAAATACTACGTTCTTACTAATCCCTAAATCCTCCGACATACTTCTTAACTGCTCCTCCAGTGGGCCGTCGCCTACAATTAAGAATTTCACCTTTGGGTTTTTCTCTCTTATTATTTGAGCAGCCTTTAGAAAGTAAAGGTGCCCTTTCTGCTGATGCAAGCGTCCTATTATAGTTATAATTTTTTCATCTGGTTTTATTCCAAATTCTTCTTTTTGCTTGTTTGTATTCACATAAGTTTGAAATTTTGAAATATCAACTCCATTATAAATTGTAATAATTTTATCTTCAGATATTCCTATTTTTTTAACATAAAAATCTTTGACTGCATCAGACACAGCAATAATTTTATTTGTAATTTTTGCCAGCGCTCTGTCATTCAATCTTTGAGAAAACTTCTTCCATGAGTCTATGTTGTGCTCATTAGCTATTATTACTGGTATACCTGCCAGTTTAGCAGCTATTCTGCCTGCAAGGTTTGCCCTATATAGATGAGTGTGAACAATGTCTATCTGCATCTTTTTCATAAGGCGTGTCAGTCTCAGTATGCCTGCTATGTATTTACCATCAAAGTCCAGTCGTGCTCTCATTCTAAACTTGATAATAGGAATACCTAAAGATTCTATAGTATCTGCCAGTTTATCTCGTTTAAAGAGGCAGCACAGATAAACCTTGTATTGACGTTTATCTAATCTTGGAAGTATGGATGTCAGAGTTCTTTCAACGCCACCCATTTCAAGAGAGGGGATTATGCGGAGAATCCTAGCTGGCTTTTTCATAGTAGAGTTATTGTATAGACAAGTACTAATTTGGTCAAGCCGGGTGGCGAATCGGGATAAATCTCAACAAGGGGTTGCAACCCCTTGTTTTCGCCTTCAGCTTGAAATTTGAGAAGAGATTTTTATTTCATCAATAAATCGGGAAAGAGCGGTTTTTGTTCCCTTATCGTTTGCAGTAAATTGTATCCCAATACTGGAATCTTCTTTTTCCTGCAAGCGCCAGACCACCTGCCCATTTACCTCTAAATATTTTTTGACATCCAACACAGGGATTCTTACGTGAAGTTTTATATCTTCTTTTATTTCAGAGTCTTTTGTATCTTTATGGCTTGATAGCTTTATACAGATTCCACCAAGACTTATATCCTTTGTAGAGCCAGAATATCCAATCAGATGTTTTTCCGAATCTTTTTGCAATCTTAACTCAACAGCTTCATCAATAGCATATCGCGAATATTTCCTTCGCTCCTGTTTTATTTGTTCATTCATATTGCTTTCTTCCGCAGGAGGTTTCTCCTCCATAGCAATTAGCTTTATTATATCTTCTGCAGATCTGGCATTCATCAAATCGTCTCTGAAGGCTTTATTTCTAAGAAGGCGGGATATCGTGGCTAGGGTTTTTAGATGTGGACATACTTCTCTATTTGGGGAAATGACCATAAAAAAAAGGTTTACAGGCTTATTATCAATTGCATCAAAGCTTACTCCTTTCTTTGATCTCCCAAAAATAATAATTTTTTCTTTAATGGATGGCGTTTCAGCATGCGGGATAGCAACCCCACTTCCTATTGCAGTACTACCGCGCGCTTCTCTATCTAGAATAGCTTTATTCAGTGTCTTCTCTGAACTAGTAAAAAAAAATTTTATGATTGGAGATATTAACTCTTTGACTGCGTCTTCTTTTTTATCAGATGAAAGATCAAGAAGAACTAATTCCTTTCGCATGAAATTAGAAAGCATAATACATATTTTAATTTTATAATAAAATATCGACAACGGGGATTGTGTGGGTAGATAATGGGTATATAAAATACCCACTAAATGCTTTGTAGGAAAGAAGTTAAGTTAATATCTTTTTTGCGTATTCCTATTTTACGTCTGATATTTTTGCGGTGTTTCTCAACTGTCTGTGAGGAAATATTTAAAAGGCTGGAAATTTCTTTACTCGCGAGCTTGCCTTTTATCATATCGCAGATTTCAATTTCCCTGGGAGTTAGATTAAGTCTTTTCCCTCTTATTTTACGGCCAAACGAAGATACCAATTCCTCTAAATGGGTTTTTAATAAATCAACATATTTACCGGCAGCATTCTCTAATTTGAGTTTTTCTAAAATCGGAAACAATAATTCATTTACATTAACCGCTATATCATCTTTCATCTTTTTCTTTTCCACTTCAATCTGTGCTATGATTTCACTGAGAGCAATGTTTTTTTGCTCCAAAGCCGATTTTTGTTCCTGTAATTTTGCCGCCGTCTCTTTCAACATATTCTCTGTCCTCTTGCGCTCAGTGATATCCCAGGAAATCCCGAATAACCCAATGATGTTGCCCCGTTCATCCCTGTCAGGACATTTAACTGTGTATTCAATGAATTCTTTTCCATTTATGACACGTTTATCTTCTACTTCTTCTGTCTTTCCGGATTTGATAATCCTTTTATCGTCCGCTCTATATTTCTCAGCCAGTTCCTTTGGAAAGAAATCATAATCTGTTTTTCCGGCGATTTCTTCTGGCCCGATTTTTTTGTCCCGCACAAAGCTTTCGTTACAAGAAACAAAAACTAGATTTTTATCCAATAAAAATACCTTCTGCGGAAGGTTCTCAAGAAGCGCTTTGTACCTATTTTCACTATTGCGCCGCTCCTTCTCTGCAAATTTGCGTTCAGTGATTTCCTTTTTAAGTTTTGCTGTACGACTATCGACTATGTCTTCCAGATGCTCACGATATCTTTTTAATTCTTTCTCCGCTCTCTTTCGCTCAGTAATATCCCTGACTGTTGCCTGCAGGAAAATTTTCTCTCCGATACTCATTCTTGTCAGCAAAACAGTGGTAAAGAAATCCACTCCATTCGGCTTTTTGTGCGTCCACTCAAAAAAGTTTGACCCTTTTTCCATTGCTATGTCAATCATTTTTTTTGCTTCATTTACAGAGGATTGTCCGTCAGGTTGAAACTTAGGAGAATGCATCCACGGAGGCATAGAAACAAACGCTTTTATATCTTTTACGCCGAACAGTTCAAGTGTGGCAGCATTCCCTGAAGTAAAATTCCAGGATGGTGGAGCAAGTGTCATTATTGCGTCACGTGAAGTTTCAAATAAGAGCCGATATCTCTTTTCGCCTTCCTTTAATTGTTTCTCCGTCTTTTTTTGCTCGGTAATGTCCCAGAAGATACCCAATATTCCTATGATATTACCTTTCTCATCTCTAACAGGTGTTTTGACTGTATGAATAAAAAATT
>Ga0207996_1000344_pt1 | contig 42895 bp, 34 predicted proteins | sample AntAceMetag02UKG_FD_184773 | JGI IMG/M metagenome (GOLD analysis project Ga0207996, IMG submission 184773) | Saline lake microbial communities from Ace Lake, Antarctica - Antarctic Ace Lake Metagenome 02UKG (SPAdes) (version 2) | ecosystem: Environmental > Aquatic > Non-marine Saline and...
TTTCAGTTTTCCGGCCCGGGCATCAGGGTGAACCATATTGGCATGATTGGTTTCAATAGTCTTTCTACCGCAAATACCGGGAAGGATGGATTTCCTTCCTCCGGAAAAACCGGCAAAATAATGGGGGACGATGACTCCGGTGGTAATCACAAAATCCACCTCTGAGACGAGGGAATTGACCAAAAGTCTATTACCGCTTTTTAATTGACCAAAATCTTTCATTTGAGATTTTTGATCATCATGATTTATAAATTTATAGCAACCGGCAATATCTTTTCCGAATATTTCTATTATTTCTTCTTTTGAGTTACCGCGATGACTCCCGGTGGCAATGACGAATATGATATTTTCCTTTTTTATGCCTGTATAATGTAATTCTTCTAAAAGAGGGGGTAAAATTATTTTGTATGATGTTGGTCGGGTAATATCATTGACAATGATTAAAATCTTTTTGGCATCTTTTTGAATAATTAGATCTTTTAAAGAAAGGGAATTTATCGGATTCTTTAATAAATCCTTAAGCCTGTTTTCCGGATACAACAAGGTCTTCTGTTTGTTGGCATGAAGCACCTTTAACACATTCTTTTCTTGTATGGGTAATGGAATGTCTTTTTTGCCATAATTTAGTTGCATGTTTTTACCTTTGATAAAAGGCTAATATTATCGTATTTTCACCTAATAACGACAATATTAACCTTCTTATTTTTATTATCACTCCTGATTAAAAGTTTCTTTTTTGTTCAATCTTTATTTAATGATGGTCACCATCAAATCTTTTTGCTGATTTTCTTAACGCTTTAATAACCGGCAATTCTTCGCCACTTAAAAATCTGACCAGTGCACCGCCACCGGTACTGATATAGGAAATATCGTTAGCTAGTTTGTATTTGTTAACCGCTGTTATGCTATCCCCGCCACCAATGGCGGAAAAGGCATTACTTTTAGAAATGGCAGTCAATATAGATTTTGTACCCCATTCGGTTTCTGCTTTTTCAAAAACCCCGGCAGGTCCATTAAAAAAGATGGTCTTGGCATCTTTGATGATGGTTTCATATGCAGATATCGTATTCTTACCCAAATCCGTTAAAGCATCATCTATGGGCAAGTCATTTACTTTTACCTCTTGCCTTTTTCCTGATATGGAATAAGCAAAATCAACCGGTAATTTAATTTTGTTGTTATACCTATTTAAAATATTTTTAGATTTTTCTATATACTCTTCCAGGTTTTTCTTTTTGATCAAGTCTTCAGAGGGTTTTCCCAGAAAAATCCCTTTAGCCAGTAACATGACTTGCGCTACCAGACCGGTTGCCAAGATCATATCGGCAATATTATTTTTAAGTACGGAATCCATCATTAAAAAAGCATCTTGAATCTTCGCTCCGCCGAGAATAAAGATACAGGGTTTCTGGGGATTTTTTAATAATTGATTTAAAGAAGTGATTTCTTTTTCAAACAATCGACCCATCATTGAGGGCAATACCTCTTCCATGCCTACTAAAGTTGGCTGGCAGCGATGCGCAGCGGCAAAGGCATCACAGAGATAGAGATCTGCCAGGGGTGCAAGTTTTTGCACCACCTGGGTTTTGGCTTGCTCTTCCGGAGAGAGATTTAATTTGGTCTCAAAAAGGGTCATCTCTTCAGCCATAAAACGTACATTCTCCAACATCAGGATCTGGTCGTTTTTTAAAGCTTTTATTTTATCTCGAGCAGCCGGACCGCATACATCATCAATGTAATCAACCGGTTTTCCCAGTAAGCGGGCAACGATTTTAGCGTGAGGTTTAGTCGATGCGTAATTATGATATTCTATATCACTCCCTTGATGAATGAGAATGACCGTTTTTGCCCCTTTTTCACTTAATTCCTTTAAGGCAGGCAGACTTCTTTTAATTCGGGTAATATCTACCGGTTCTTTTGTTTCAGGATCTAAGGGAGAATTCATATCAAAACGGGCAAGGACCGTCTTTCCTTTTAAATCAAAATCGTCCAGTGTATGCATTCCATTTATCACGTCTTATCACTCTCCTTATTGCATGCCCAAATATTTGTTAGTAAGACCAACTGCTTCTAATCTTTCTTTCTGCATTTCCAAGCTGGCTCTGATCCCATCCATGGTTTCCGGGATAACGACTGCTTCTTGCGGGATATTAATGGCAAACATGATATCATCTCCGGAAGAGACGATGGTTTCTTCCCATACGGCAATCTCATACATGTCTCCTCTGGGATTACCCAGATCTCTGGCGTATTTAAATAAAGAGGCATTTCCCAGGAAACCATCTTCCAGTCTTACCACTCTGATTCTGGGATGTTGGTTAAATTGTTCCAGGATTTCTTCCTTGGTTATTTTCTTCTTGGGGGTAGCTACGATGGTAATAATATGACCATGAGTAACCGGAGTATGAACAAGGATACCGGTGGCATTCACGTGAGGCATAATGGTCATCAAATCCAGGGCCTGATGACTAGGGGCCTTGTCAACTTGTAAAGCATTGGTTAATCCTCTGTGGTAATCTCCTGGATCGGCCACTCTTCTGATAATAGTAATGGCTACTTTTTCCAAACCGACTACCCTATCTAAACAATCGACTGCCCGGATTAATCCGGTGGTATTACAGGAAGTCAACTTGAGAAATTGCTTACCTATGCCCTTTTCGTAATTGGCATATCCGTGGAAAAAGACATCGGCCACTTCGTTCTTTTCTCCACCCTGAAAGATGGCTTTCAGGTTATATTTTTTATAGAGTTCTTTGTTTTTTTGACCAATGCCTGCACTGGTAGCATCCAGGACAATGTCTACTTTCTTGAGCAGTTCAGGAAGGGTTCCCGTTACCGGAATACCGACCTCTTCAAGAAGAGGAGTATTATCAGGGATGGCGCAATACAAATCATAGGGCATTCCCTTTTCCTTTAAAGCCCTTAAAGCTAAAGTAGGTGCAACATCAGAGATGCCTACCAGTTCCATATCTTTTTGTCTGGCGACACCGTCAGCTAAACGCTGACCGATGGTACCATAACCTACTACCGCAATTTTTGGTTTTGTCATTTTAATTTCTCCTTTTAATATATTTATTTACAATGATTATTTATAGATATGTTAGTAGTAATTTTATACCATACTGCTATACATACATCAATTGAATTATTGTTTATTCATATTATACAGCTATTAATAAATTTGATTTTTTAATTAATCTAATCTCTGATATTCTTCTAGATCCAATTCCTTTATCTTCTCTTTGGTGGGTATTCCAAGTTCGTCCCAACCACGCACACGATAATAATCTCTTAACATCTCATTTAAATGTGGCAAATTGTCACCTGACCCTCCGCCCCGAGGGTGAGTCAATAACCTTGCCGGTAAGGTATCATCTTTCCTGCTAATCCCTTCTCTTATATCATAGAGTCTTTTTAGGTTGAAAATTCTTTCTCCAGTTTTTAAGAATTCTTCTTTAGTTATATGCCAACCGGTAATTAAATTTAAACATTTTAGTAATGGCTCGACTGACATTCCGGCAAAAAGCGTAAACTTACATAAGTGTAAAGAATCAAACAAACTCATTAAATCCTGCATATCTGCCACCATTTTTGCTTTCCCCTTGGTTTCAAATCGATCAAGAGTTTCCGGGTAGCCCAAATCAGGTAAAGAAGATGCATATTCAAGATTATGGGTAAAGCCTGCAACATGGCAAGCACCTCGAGGAGATGTAGCATAACCTAAAGCTAAACTCACCTTGGCCCGGGGATCATGCGCTGGTACATCTAAACCTTTTACATGCATGGCAAATTCAGAACTGTTTCCTCCGATTTCCTCAGATGCCTTAACAATACCCTCGCCAAGCAATTTGCCGATATCTTCTCTATAGGCAACCTTTTTTAACATCTTTATGATCGCATCACCATTACCCCAGGTCATCTCTAATCCTCCGGTATCTTCGGTATTAATCAGATCCCTTTCATAAGCTTCGATACAAAAACTCATCAGTGAACCGGCAGAAATCGAATCTAGACCATATCTATTGCACACTTCTTGGGCTTTAAAAATAACGCTAAGGTCGTCTATTAAACAGTTGGAACCAAACATGCCGATTGCTTCATATTCCGGACCTGCCCCTTTTTGGCCTTTGTAGGGTCCATCTTTTATCTCTACCTCCCTACCACAACCAATAACACATTTACCACAATAATATCTACCGGTGAGAATATTTTTGGTCATAGCCGGTCCGGAAATTTTCTTGGCTCCCTCTTTCCAATTGCCCTCATACCAATTTTTAATCGGTAAATCTCCTATTTCTTCGTAAAGCTCTACATCTCTTGAAGTTCCATGTGCTCTTAATTTTTCCGACACTTTTACCATATGAGGAGTTACTTCTTTAATAAATTCATTCAATTCCTTTTCATGGGCGATTTCCACTTCTTTGTTTCCTGAAACAGTGATAGCTTTAAGATTTTTGGAACCCATAACTGCACCAACTCCGGCTCTTCCCGCAGCACGACCGACTTCTCCCTCATTCATAATAGAAGCAATTTTAACCAATCTTTCTCCTGCTATTCCAATACAGACAGAACGTGCATTAACATCAACTTTTTCTTTTAATAATTCATCAACTTCAAAAGTATCTTTACCCCATAAATCAGATGCATCCTCTATCGTGATCTGATCATCCTTTATAACCAGGCGAACGGGGTTTTCAGATTTTCCCTGGATGATCATGCCATCAAGACCGCATTTTTTGAATTCTTCTCCCCATTTTCCGCCACAATCAGATTCAGCATAAATTCCGGTTAATGGTGATTTAGTAATGACTTCAAAACGGTCAGAAGAAAACATTTTAGTACCGGTAAAAGGACCGGTCATAAAAATCAATACATTTTCAGGGCTTAATGGATCAGTTTGGTGATTCGTATATTCATAAAGTAATTTTGCTCCTAATCCACTTCCGCCGATAAATTTTTTCACATCTTTTTCTTCAAGTTTTAAATAACTAATTTGTTCTTTATCTAAATCAATTTGCGCAATTTTCATAAAATATCCATATACCAATTTGTTCACCCCTTTTAAATATTTATCTAAATTTAATAAAAATTTAACTAGACACCCACGCCTTCACAAGTGTGGTACTCACCTTAACAAACTATCGTTTGTCCAAACTTGCCGTGAATTGGCTCTTATCCCTACCCTTACAGGTGGGGAGTTCCCGCTAAATTAACTATTATTCAGGTTGCTCGATATCAATCAATTAATGTAATAATTTTTTCAACTAAATTATTTAAGAAAAATTTAATCCGATTCGCATATAATCAAGCAATTTTATTACATTATTTATTGCTTCTAAAGATTTTTATTCTTAATATTATATATTCAATTCTTTTAATTTTATCTGGTTAGGTATGCCCTCCTCATTCCATCCTCGATATTCATAATAATCACTAAGCAATTCTCCTAAGGGTGGAAGTTTACCTCTGTTCCTTTTTAAGGTAAGAAACCTTGAGGGTAAAGTGTCATCTTTCCTACTTATCCCGCATCTTACATTATAAAGTCTCTGTAAATTAAATATCCTCTCTCCAATTTTCATGAATTCTTTTATATCTAAATCTAAACCAGTAACATAATTTAATAAATTTACCATTGAATGAACTTTTATTGCTCCAGAAGCATGCATAAAATTACACATAACTATGGAATCAAACATACACATTAAATTTTGAAGTTTTATTGTAAACTCGGCTTTACCTTCTAGTTGGTGTCTATCCTGTGGTTTGTCTATTCCTATATCGGGTTGAGTGTTCGACATTTCACACGAATGAGATTGGCTTCCATTATGACATGCTCCTCTATTGGTAGTTGCATAAGAAAGGGCTTGACTAAAAAAGCAACGTGGGTCATGATATGATGGTTCTAATCCCTTAGTATGGATGGCAAATTCTATAGAATTTTTTCCTATTCCAAGAGCAGCTTCCTTTACTCCCTCTCCTAATAATTTACCAATATCCTCTCTTTTTGCTATTTTTTCAACCATTTTTATTACAACTTTACCATCGCCCCATTTAAGTTCAATACCACCGGTATCTTTTATATTTATTAAACTCTTTTCATAAGCCTCCATAGCAAAACCAATTACTCCACCGGTAGACATAGTATCTAATCCATATCTATTACATAATTCGTTTGCTTTAGCAATTGCTTCAAGATTATCTACCAAGCAATTACTTCCTAATGCTGCAATAGTTTCATACTCTGGACCTCCGCCGTCTACCGGAGCGAAAGGTCCTTCGGTAACTTTAACTACTCTTCCACATCCAATTGGACAATCTCGACATGAATACCTTCCTTTAAGAATAGTTTTAGCCATTTCCTGTCCACAGATTTTTTTTGCTCCCTCTTCCCAGTCCGACAGTGCCCAATTTTTATGAGGGAAATTACCTAATTTTTCGTAATTCATTATTCCCCCAGCAGTTCCAAATTCACTCATCCCTTTACCAGCTTCCTTTATATGAGGAAGTGTTTCTTTTATGTAATCTTTGAGTTTTTTAGGTTGATTAATGGAAACACGTTGGGTTCCATACACTACAATTGCCTTAAGATTTTTAGAACCCATTAAAGCTCCTCCACCACATCGGCCAGCCACACGAGCGTGCTTACCATCATGCACTATACATGATATCTTTATCCCTTTCTCTCCAGCCGGACCAATAACTGCGGTACTAGCTTTCCCCTCTGTTTCTTCTTTTAAAATTTTATCTACCTCATATGTATCTTTACCCCAAAGATTATTTGCACTACGAAATTCTACTTTTTCTTCGTGAATCCACAAATACACAGGTTTGTCGGATTTTCCAGAAATAATAATTCCATCGAAACCTGCTTTCTTTAACTTTACTCCCCAACTACCACCAACGCTAGATCGTGCAAAAATATTGGTAAGTGGAGATTTAAAAATAACCTCATGCCTTCCAGTCCCAGGAACTCCACTCCCTGTCAAAGGACCAGTCATAAATATTATTAGGCTATTAGGAGATAAAGGATCCATTTTTTCAGTTTTTTCTTCATATAATAATTTAGCGCCTATACCACTACCGCCAATATAGTCTTTGATTAAGTTATTCTTTAACCGTTGGACATACACTTTCCGTTTAGATAAATCTATTCGCGCAATCTTACCAGTATAGCCTCCATACATGCAAATAATACCTCCCTATTTATATTATAAACATTTCTAAGCTTAAGAATCACGCTTCACTTCAGTGGCTTATTTTTGAAATCCACACCAATTCAATATTACAAGCGCTAATATTTTTGAATATTTCATTAAGTTATTTATTGACACATACTCATCGGCATCATGGGCTGTTGCTCCTGGACCAAAAACTAATGCTGGTGTATCCGAATATTTTGTTAGCATTGCCGCATCGGTACCCCATGGCGTTCCTGCAATTACTGGTTCTTTATTTAATACCATTTCATAGCAATGTCTTGTAATATCTACTATCTGATGGTTAATATCAATTTGAGCTGAACCCCAGTAAGCTCCAAACCATTCAACACTTGGTAGATTGGATTTCAACCAAGAATCTTCTTTTAAAGCCTTTTTGATCCATTCTTCAAATAATTTCCAGGCTTCTTGTAATGTTAAATTTGGAGGGACGCCCATTCTCCCTTCTATTGTTACTTTGTCTGGAACACCTGACGGCCAATTTCCTCCATTTATTTTCCCAATATTTATACAAAAAGGAATCGGATTCCCTTCATATAAATTTGTATAATATTTTTCATTAATATGGGTCTCTAAACTTCTTATTGCTTTAATAATTTGAGGAGTTTTTTCAATTGCGCTTTCTCCTAAATATCTCATGCCCCCATGAGCTGCCTTTCCTTGAATTGTAATTCTGTACCATGTAGAACCTTGTTGGGCTGGGCATATTGTAAAATTACCAGGTTCAGAAATTATAGCTGCATCTGCTTTATAACCTCTTAATGCGCAAGCTAAACTTCCGGCTCCGCCAGTTTCCTCTTCAATCACGCTTTCAAATATTATATCTCCCTTCAGTTTTACACCTATTTCCTGAAAAGCTCTTAGTACAGTAAATATTGGAGCATCTGAGCCCTTCATATCAGAAATACCCCTTCCATAAATATTTCCATTGTTTACCTCACCGCCAAATGGATTATAAATCCACTTTTCATGGTCTCCTTCAGGGACAATATCAATATGACTATTTAAAATTAATGATCTACCGCCACCAAAACCTTTTTTTTATTCCTACAACATTTGGGCTATTTTTAAAATCACGACGCTCACTAATAAATGCTTCATGACTTTTTAATTGATTGATATCGGGTTCCCACATATCGATATGATCAAAATTTAGAGAACTCAATACTTCTTTCACATAAGTCTGTGCCTCTAATTCGTTGCCTGCAACAGTAGGGAAACTAACCAGTTTTCGGGCATAATTAATCATATCATCTTCTAATTTGTCAATTTTTTCAATTATCTCTTTCTCGTAATCTAACATTTTATCCTCCCATTAAAATAAATTAAACATAAATTCTTCTGAAAATCTTAGCTTTATTACATAAAATTTTATTTTTAATTTTATTTAAATACTTTAATGTTTCGGATTCAAATTAACTTTATATAAAATATATTCACCTCCTCTTTTCGAGCTTCACTTGAAACATCAAGAACAGCTAAAGCAGCTGTTCTTGAGACAGGATGGCCTTCAAATGTTCTCCCTATTATGGAAAAATCGAAAAAATACCTCCTTTCTTTTTAATTTTTGACAGTAACTTTTAACCAATCAACTATTTTGGTACTGTAATAATTTAAAATACTAATCATTATTTATTTTTTTTAATACCTCTTCAAGAATATCAAATCCCTCATTAAGCTGATCAACTTCAATAGTCAGTGGAGCAATAAAGCGAATTACATTGCGGTAAACTCCGGATTTCATGACTATTAAACCTTTTTTAAGACATTCCTGGCATGCTAAAAAGGTTTCGTCTGAAGCAGGTTCTTTTGTTATTCTATCCTTAACTAGCTCTATTCTCCATGCCATTCCTTTACCATCAATATTACCGATTAAAGAAATATTTTGATACATTTTTTCGAGTCTATCTTTAATTATTTTTTCTTTTTTCTTTACTTCATCTAATATATTTTCATTTTTAAAAATATCAAGGACGGCTAAGGCAGCTGCACAGGAAACAGGATGACCCACAAAAGTCCCCCCTAACATGGGAGCACTGTCCATTATTTCTTTTCTACCTGTAACAGCACTTACCGGGAAACCATCCGACATAGATTTGGACATTAAAATCAAATCAGGTTCGATACCTGAATATTCACTAGCAAATAATTTACCGGTTCTTCCAAAGCCAGTTTGGATTTCATCTACTATAAATACAATACCATGCTTATTGCATAATTTTTGTAATCCGATAAGAAATTCATCAGGTGCAAATACATAACCTCCATCACCTAACATTGGCTCAAGTATTAGAGCAGCTACATCTCTAGCATCTACCCTTGTCAAGAATCCCTCTTCGATAAATTTTAAACATCTCAAAGAACATTCAGGACTTTTCATTCCAAAAGGGCAACGGTAACAGTAAGGGTAAGGAAACCTATATACTTCTGAAATATAAGGGCCATAACCTTGCTTCAACCCTTGAACTATGCCATTTAAAGTAGTTGCCAACAAGGTTTTGCCATGGAAAGCACCATCAAATGCAATGGTAGCTCGGCGTCTTGTATATGCTCGAGCAATTTTAATTGCATTATCTACCGCTTCTGAACCACTATTAAAGAGGGCAGTTTTCTTCTCAAAATTTCCGGGTGTAATTTCAGCTAATTTTTCCGCTAATCTTATAAACGGCTCAGTCATAACAGCTCCAAAACAGGTATGAACAATCTTATCTAACTGTTTTTTTACGGCATCAATTACCTTAGGATTTCTATTTCCTAAGTTGGCTACTCCTACACCTGCAAAAAAATCAATATATTCATTTCCATCGACATCTGTGATTATGGCACCTTCGCTTTTTGCTGCAATAATAGGATACATCGAATACATTGATCCCGACGCCACATATTTTTCACCTATTTTTTTTAGTAATGCTGAATTTTTTCCTGGAATCTCAGTTGAAACTTTTGCATAATCTTTTCTCATGTTGTTTCTCCTTAATTTTTATAATTTATTGAAATATTTATTATTGTTTTACCAAAATTTGTTTAATATTTTAAATGTTTATATATTTAAATATTCTCCTTTCTTTTAATTTAAAACAATGAAATATAGTATTTTATATTACTTCGTTATACTTATTTAATATTTTAGAATTAAATACTAAATGTAATAAATTTTCTAAAGCTTTATAAATTTATATCCTCGCCACACCACTCTCTATTGCTGCCTTCGCTACCGCTTCTGATTCTACTTCTACCACCCGGGGATCGAAAGCATTCGCAATCACATTCTCATCATTTAATTCATCATCAGAGATCAAGGAAGCCAGGGCATGGGCTGCGGCCAATTTCATCTTTTCATTAATCTGACTGGCTCTAACCTTTAAGGTCCCTTTAAAGATGGCCGGGAAACCAAGGCAATTGTTTACCTGATTGGGAAAATCGGAGCGACCGGTACAGACAATACGGGCACCTGCCTTTTTGGCGATATCCGGCATGATCTCGGGAGTGGGATTGGCCATTGCAAAGATAATAGAATCAGAAGCCATAGTCTTTACCATCTCGGGTTTTAAGACACCTGCTGCGGAAAGACCCAGAAAGACATCCGCTCCTTTTATGGCATCTGCCAAAGTTCCTTTCATTTTTTCCCGATTAGTAACTTTGGCCATCGCTTCTTTGACGGGATTCATGTTGTTGGGTCTGCCTTCATAAATAATACCTTTGGAATCACAAAGGATGGCATGTTTGACTCCGGCAGACATCAGGAATTTTAAGACGGCAATGGCTGAGGCTCCGGCTCCGTTTACTACTACCTTTATTTTATCTATTTCTTTGTGTACTACCTTTAAGGCGTTGATGAGGCCGGATAAGACCACAATGGCTGTACCGTGCTGGTCATCATGGAAGACGGGGATATTAAGAATCTTTTTCAATCTATCTTCGATTTCAAAACAGCGGGGGGCACTGATATCTTCTAAGTTAATACCGCCAAAGGAAGGGGCAATGAGGGTGACCGCTTTTATGATTTCTTCCGTATCCTTGGTGGCCAGACAGATAGGAAAGGCATCTACACCGGCAAAGTGCTTAAAGAGGACGGCTTTTCCTTCCATAACCGGTAGGGCGGCTTCCGGTCCAATATCTCCCAGTCCCAGGACAGCGGTACCATCTGATACGACTGCGACCATGTTTCCCTTGGAAGTATATTTGTAGACCTCTGAAGTCTTTTCGTGGATCTTTCGACAAGGTTCCGCGACCCCGGGTGTGTAGACCACTGCCAGATCATGCAGGTTTTTTACTTCCGTTTTGCTTATCACTTCAATCTTGCCTTTGTTTTCTTCGTGTAGTTTTAAGGATTCTTCGTAAATGTTCATTTGATATCTTCCTTTCTTTAATTATTCCTCATATTTGGGTAGTCCAGTTTCGTAAAGATATCCTCGGGCAAACCCGTGGCATTCTGTCCTTCGGATTAATATTATATTCAAGAAAGTAGATATTTATTTATTTTTGTAAACTAAATAATAACGACTATCATGTTTATTTTAAAAACCAGAAACCCTTATAAATTAAAGGGTGAGTTTGTATAAAACCGGAAGAAATTTTTCACCCAGAAAATTACCCCAAAGTGTTAACCCTAACAATCAGTTATGATGTTTTTACATCTGAGGCCATTTGTGCAATTATTATTTTTGTTTTATAATTATCTTTTATTCTTTTCAAAGTGGAATTGTCCAATAAGTCACTTGTAATAAGATAATCAACATTTTCAAAGCTACAAAAAGGTTTTAAACCGTGTTTTCCAAACTTCGTGTGGTCAGCTACTACCACTACTTTTCTCGCCACTGACACCATAGTTTCCTTTACTTCGATTTCGTATATATTTGAACTATAAAAACCACCATTTGATATACCAGTAACCCCTATGACAGCTATATCAATGTTAAAACTTTTAATTTCTCTAATAACTTGAGGTCCAGTAATGCTTAATGTTCTTTTCTGTAATTTCCCTCCAAGCAAATACACATTAGCATAACTAATTTTAGAACACTCTTCTGCTACATTTATTCCATTAGTTATTATACAAATATTTTCAGTATAATTAATTTTATTTAATTCTTTAGCTATACATTCTGTTGTACTCCCCGCATCCAACAGAATGTATTTATTATTACATAATAGCTTAATAGCTTCTTCTGCTATAGCCTTTTTTTCTCTTTGTTCTTTGAATTTTCTTTTTTGTATAGTAGGAACGTTAATATTATTTAATTCATCTGATAAAGTTGCCACTCCATAAGTTTTTTTAATAATATTGTCTTCCTGAAGGCATTTTAAGTCTCTACGAATAGTTTCTTTAGAAACATTAAATATTTTTACCAAACTTGATACAGTAATGCTTCTATTTTCGAGTACTATTTGTTTTATCCGATTTTTTCTTTCTTCAGGAAACATAATACCACTCCCTTTCTTAAGTTATTTTTAGATAAGCTGGAATAATGTTGTAATTGAAACCAAGCCAAATGTAGCATTAAAAGAATACTATTAATTCCTATAAATTAGTAATTTTTAATAATACCACAACTTCCGTAATATTTAAGTTGCTATTCTGTGTATTCATTTAGTTTTTTTGTGGTTTCTTTAATTATTTTGAGTATACTACACTTTATTTAAAATTGTCAAACACTCCTGGGGATTTTTCTTTGTTAATACTTTGGGGGTGGCTTTCTTTAGTGAAAAAATTCGTCTGGTTTTGGGTAGACTTATACGCTTGGTTCTATTATAGCTTGTTATGAGGTGATAACTAAGTAAACAGCCCACCCGTTTAGTAGGTGGGTTATCTATTCTAATTTAATTTTGAAAAGCTCTTTAAATCGAACTATTGCCTTATTGTGTTTTATATTGAGATTTTCTTTTCAAGTTCCGTTTACCCTATATTTTTCTTTTCTTGGATTTTTATGTATTCTTTGATTATCTTCCCATTTATCCCTACTGTATAGACAAAATATCTTTTATAAATTAAGAATGAGAAATAATTAATCTTTCTTATATCGGCAAATTGTGCAAAATAATAGAAAAAATGACCATTCCCAATAGAGCAAAAGGATAAATTGCTCCGTATCCTGCAGCCGGTTCGTCACTTCCCACAGCTTCTATGGCAGCTCCTAAACCGGGAGTGGAAGTCATACCGCCGCAGAGGGCTCCTGATAACAATATCCAATTGATTTTAAATACGTATCTTCCAACCAGGTAACCGATGGTGATTGCTAAGAAACCAACTACCAGGGAAGTCAACACCAGGTAAATGCCGGATCCGGAAAGAGCGGTAAAGGCATAAAAACCATATCTTAAGCCGACAATGGCCAAAAAGAAAGCCAGGGAAATCTCCCGAATCACACCCAATATTTTATTATCCATCCTGAAATGGAGAATACCGATTTTACCAATATGTCCCAGAATTAATGAGCTTAATAAAACTCCTCCCGTGGAACCCAAACCGACATTGCCTAGCGGTCCTAAATCAAACTTTAATTTTCCCAGGGTATAACCCAGGAAACAGGCAACAATAAAGGCGGTCAGATCAAAACGAACAGTAGCTTGGTCTCCATTGATAGAGCTGCTCGTTCTATTCTCATTTATTTCAGTTGAAAATATTGCCCGCTCCTTTTCAACATCTATTTTAAATATTATCGGTAAAAAATTCACAGCAAGGATTACAATCAGCACTCCGAAAGGATAACCGACCGAATGACCGATACCAATACCGGCTTCGGCATTTTTAATGTACTTACTTTTTTGTTCTTCGGTGAGAGAATCAGCAACCTCTGTTTTTTGGGAAATATTGAGAAGTTTTAGTATTTCCTGTTTTTTGCTTTCCGATAAAGAGTCATAATCTTCTGTTAACTGGGCAGCATGTTCCCGGGCAGATTCCAGGGCAGCGGCCAGACCGGGAGAGCTGGTCAACGCTCCGGTATAGACTCCGGCTACTTCATAAGGATTGAGTCCCGGTAAAATGAGGGCCATGCCATAGGTTGACATGGCACCTATAAAAGTAATTAAAAAACCCAGGATAATAAATTTTGAGCCATATTTTTTAATAATGATTCCTATATCTTTCGCGGCAAGTAGCCCAACGGCAGCAATAAAAAGGATTAAAAAGAGGGTAAAAAAGCCTTTATCCACCACGCCATTTTTTGTTAACTGCAAGGCAGTGTAATAACCTGGGGTAGTGTTCGAAAAAGTGTTTGCAAATCTGTAGACCCACCACCCAATTACTAAGCCTACAAAAAGACAGCCGGATACGCCAAAGGTAAATTTACCAAATTTGATCTTACCAAACAACATCCCTGAAAAGACCGTTAACATCATTAAGACAAATGGATTCATTATCCATTCTGCAAAATTAAAGTTCATTTATTTTTTTCTCCTTCTTCAAATTGCCTTACTTTTTAAATGGTTAAATTTTTTACTAGATTTTGCAATATCTTTTTCTGATTTAATTCCGGTTTTTCTAATACCAAATTTAACAGTTCATTTAAAATATCTTTTATCCCTTTCCCTTCTTTATAACCTAATTCAATTAAATCCTTACCTTTTATTACCAAGTCTTTAAGGGATACCGGTGGTTTTTCCTTTAGAATTTCTTTTAGATTATTTTTTCCGGTTCTAATTTCCTCTAATTTGGACTTTTCAGCATTCCGGTTTGCCTTGATAAGAGTTTTGCATAATTCCCAAAAATCTTCTAAATTTTCCATTCCTATTCGGGAAGCAAGTTGTCTAATCTTCTTTTTTTCGGAAAAATGAATGGTTTCCCAATTTTCCTGAGTCATTATATTCACTTTTTTTATTACCGCATTTTTAAATCTTATCCGTCTTAATATTTTAGTTGTTATTTCTTTTTTATCTTCTAATTTGGATATATTTTTTATAATATATAATATCATGCATAAGCGTAAGATAATATTTGAAGGTAAATTTTCTAATAAATCCAGGATGTATTCAAATAAATCTTCGTCATTTTGAAGATATTCTTTCCTAATTCCCACACATTTTTGTAGTTCAGGCATAATAAATATTAATAACTTCAGTCGGTATAATAATCTAAAACCTCTCCCGGGGGAATTGCTTAGCAGTATTTTTATAAACTCATCTCTGACTCTCTCAATACTAACTTTTTGAAGCAATTCGCAATGATCATATATCTCCTCTAAGGCGCCTTTTTCTATTTTAAAATCCAATTCACTGGCTAATCTTATTGCCCTTAACATTCTTAGAGGATCTTCCCTAATTCTATCCTGTGAGTTCTCTGTAAATCGTATAATGCCTTCCCGGATATTCATTACCCCGTTTGATAAATCTACAAGTCCGTTTTTTTCGTTCCAGGCCATACTGTTAATGGTAAAATCACGACACCTCAAATCACTTTGCAAGCTGGGTTGAATACCGATGATTGATTTAAAAGTAGAGACTTGATACTGAATACGGTTACTGACTAATAAGATGGTTCCATGTTTTTTCCCAACCGTTACGATTTTAAAATTATTAAAGGATTTGATAATTTCTTCCACAGGAGCTTGGGTAGTTATGTCCCAGTCATTTATATTTTTCCTCAGTATTAAATCCCTGATGCAACCCCCGACTAAAAAAGCTTCAAAACCGAAATCATTTAACTTTCTTATAATGAATAAAGCTTTTGGGTCAATATCATCCGGATTAATTTTTAAATAAAGTTTATCGTTTTTCTTCTCATTTAACATTTTAAAACCTTTATTTTAAGATTTGATTGATTAAAGTAAACTTCAATTGCCTATCTTGTTAGATGAACCAAACATTCTATATGACTTGTATGGGGAAACATATCTATCGGTTGCACTTCTTCTATATTATAACCATTTTGGGTAATATATTTAATATCGCGAGCCAAGGTGGGCATGTCACAGGAAACATATAAAATTTGTTCCGGTTTTATTTTAATTATATTTTTAAGAACTTCCCGGGAACAGCCCCTACGTGGCGGATCGATAACAATAACTTCTGCTTTTTCTCCTCTTTGAATCCATTTATAAAGCCAACTTTCTGCTTTTCCGGAAATAAATTTCAAATTGGAAAGGTTATTAAGTTCTCCATTAGCCCATGCATCCCTGACTGCTCCTTTTTGTAATTCTAATCCATATACCTTTTTGGCTTTTCCGGCAAGGTATATTGAAATAGTCCCCGTTCCGGAATAGGAATCAATCACAGTCTCTTTTCCACTTAGATTTGCATATTCTAATATCTTTTTATACAGTATTTCCGTTTGTAAAACATTTACCTGGAAAAAAGATGAAGGGGATATTTTAAATTTAAAGGAATCGATATGATCTTCTATAAAAGTTTTACCTTTTAAAATCCTAAAATCTTTTCCAAATAATGCCATTTTTGGATTTTTATTTATATTTTGGCAAAGAGAAACAACTTGAGGAAAAGCAATTATCAGATTATTTAAAAAATTTTCATCCAGATACCATCTTTCCTCTCTGGTAATAAAAATGATCATTATTTCCCCGGTATATTTACTTTCTCTTAATACAATACCTCTGAAATTTCCTTTATCTGTTTTGTGATTATAAATGGTGATTTTCTGACGAGTTAATTCCTTTTCCAAATATTTAATCAGAGAGTTAATGTTTTGACTAAATAAAAGACATCGAGAAACAGGAACAAGATCATGACTTTTTGATTGGTAAAATCCTAATGTTATATTTTCATTTTCCCGTGCAAGGTGAAAATGTCCTTTATTGCGATAGCGCCAGGGAATTTCCATACCTATGATTGGCATAACATCTATGTTTTGATTGCCAATTCTACTCAAAACATTTTCTACAATTTCTTTTTTCATTTCCAACTGCTTTTTATAATTGATGTGTTGTAAATGGCAACCTCCGCAAAGATTAAAAACCGAACAGGGAGGCTTTACCCGATTTAAAGAAGGTAAAATGATTTTTTCTAATTTTCCTCGGGCAAAATTTTTTCGAATTTCAGTGATTTTTACTTCTATTTTTTCTCCTTTAATTGCGCCGGGTACGAAAACTGCAAAATTTTCCACTCTGCCTATCCCTTCTCCCTGATGAGAGACATTGTTAATCAAGATTTCATATTTTTCTTCTGGACTTACCGGTATTTTGTTCATTTTTTCTCCTGTAAATATTATTTATCTATTATACCACCTAGTAAAAATAAGAATATTTTTCGGGTTAACTTTTGGCAAATTATCAAGTAACGTTTTTCCTTTTATTAGAATAGATGCTTTTAAGAATATTTTCAAATTTATTCAAAATTCAATTCGCGTTTCATATCCCGTGAATCTTATCTTGTTTTTTGGCATGGAGCGTAGGAAAATCACTAATAAGTAATGTGTAATTAGTATTTATTATATGGTAAAATGATTTTTATTAGTAGGGATAAATCTTGCATCTACCTTCTATAGGGCAGATGGGACTCGCCTGCCTATGAGGAAATTTATTTTATTTATCTCTCCTAATACGATACGAGATGCAAACGTATAAAAATATTATTTTAAATCACCCCTTAAAAGTGTTAAAATTTCTCTAGATAATAAAGGAGAAAAAAACAATATTATGATTTACAAAGAATATGGAAAAACCGGGAAAAAGGTCTCTGCAGTAGGTTTCGGTGGAATGCGTTTCGATACTTCAAAGAGTAAAGAAGAAAATGCCGAACTCCTTCGCTATGCAAATGCTAAAGGAATCAATTATTTTGATACAGCTCCTTATTACTGTAAAGACCAGAGTGAAGATATCTTCGGTATTGCTTTTAAAAATATGCCATCAGATTTTTATGTATCTACCAAGGGAAAACCTAATGAATTTTCCACTGCTACAAAGGCTAAAAATGCAGTTAAAAAGTCCTTAGATCGGTTGGGTCTTTCTAAAATCAATTTTTACCATATCTGGTGTCTTCTTAAAATGGAAGATTATAAATTAGCCATGAAACCTGGCGGACAATATGAAGGTCTCCTGCAATGTAAAGAAGAAGGACTTATTGACCATATTGTCTTTTCTTCACATCAGCCGGGACATGAAATAAAAGATATCCTGGAAGATGGTAAGGTAGAAGGTGTGCTTTTGGGAATTAATATCCTGAATTTCCCTTATCGCTGGGACGGAGTAGCAGCTGCTTACAAAAAAGGTTATGGCGTAGCAGCCATGAATCCATTGTTTGGAGGAGCCATACCTACTCATGAGAAAGAACTTTCTTTTTTAGCTTCAAAAGGAGAGACTCCTACAGAGGCAGCTTTACGATTTCTAATATCCTGTCCCCAAATATCAGTAGTTTTGAATGGCTTCACCATCCGCGAACATATTGATATAGCCTGTCGCGTAGCAGATAAAGCCCTGCCTTTTACTAATGCAGATTTGAAAAGAATCAGAAAAAAAATAGGAGATAACATGAATTCTGCATGTACCGGATGCGGTTATTGTGACCATTGCCCTCAAGGCATTCCAGTGCCTTCTTATATGCAGCTTTATAACGAAAAACAGTTATTCGGAAGCACTAATAAAGAAATGAAAAATAAAAGTTATCTTTGGGGTCTAACAAAAAACCAGGGTGCAAAAGCAAATGAATGTACTGAGTGCGGACAATGCGAAAAGGTCTGTACCCAGCATCTTAATATAATAGAACGCCTAAAAGAAATAGCTTCCTGGGAGAGTAAATAATAAATCATTTTCGTTATTATATTTTTTAAAAAAAATTAGTATATGTATTTAATCTTTATTTTTAAAAGCCCAGAATAGATAAAAAAATTCTATTCCAATTACCAAAAAAATTAATAATTTATTGTAAGATGTTTGACGATATACTCCTCCTTCTCCTATCTCGGGTAATGGCATGGGGTCAATTGGCAATCCGTTCTTGACCGCTAAACCTCTGATGTTTAATAGATTAACAATGGGAACTCCTAAATTTTGATATTCAAAAATTAGTCCTCGGTCGGGATGGTCGGGGATTTTTGGACCATTGATTACCAATCCATTCGGATAGGTAATTGAAGCAGGAGTATCACCATAGTTTGGTGTGGCGCCTCCGATATTTACAAAAACTTTAATCGGTCGATCAGCAGCCGTTTTTTTATAAAGTTGCATCCTATATTGAATGTTTTCTTCTATGCTATCTATGTTAATAAAATATGCTCCTGAATCTTGAGCTATCTTTTCAATGATTTCGCGAGAATCAGGATAAAACATTCCCCTGGCTTGATCAAGGTATCCCCCCATAGAAATAGCCAATAAATGGTAGGAGAAAATATTTTTTTCATTTAAACTATCCAGCATTGGGACAAAGGTAAATTCAGGAATATTGGCTCCGTATTCAGAGGAACCAACAGAACAAATAAGCAAAGGCTCCAATTCCAGCACTTTAACCGCAGAAAGAGTAGCTAAAATTAATCCAGGGAAGGAACCGCTAGCACCAATGGCAATGGTATCTCCTTTTTTTAAATTGGCTTCTTTGAAATATTTTACCAATAGAGCAGCAAAGGCTGGATTAGTACTCGTTCTTTTCGCCTCAAGATTTCCCAAAGTAGTCGTAAGTTCTGTATATTCCTCTCCGATAATACCAGTTTGGTTAGGGTCTAATCCAATATCTAATGGAATTCCTATTTTTAATCGTTCTTCTTTAATCACTTCCAAAGAGCTTTTCATAAGCTGGGCAGCTCGAATCTGTTCTTTATAATAAGCAGTTGGCTCAGCAAATTTAGTTTGTTCTACCAACAGTAATCCGACAAGCAAAATCATTAACGCCCAAAAAAGGTAAATCAGGGATATCTTCCCCTTTATCCAGCACTTCATCAATATCCTTCCTTTTAAAAAAAATAAATATTTTAGTTTAAAATGCTCTATATCTATTCTAATTCATTCTTATATTTTTTCAAAACATAACACCTCCCCCGCTTTACTGGACAATAAGATAAGAGTTGTAATAAAAAAATTGGAGGTTCAAATAACATGGAGACAAACAGAAGACAAGTTTCCCACAACTCGCTTGTAATAAATGAGTTTTAGCGAGCTGTGGGAAACTTGTATTAATTGATACCCCGTGGTCTCGGTTTCTACCGCGGGGGGTTTTGTTAGTTATAAGATAATTATTTATCCTATTTTAAATAACTACTATAACCTTTTTCGTTTATTTCCTGATATGAGGGAACACCTGAAAATTCCACTGTTTTTTCCGGATAGAACAAATTCATATTATTGATAAGTGTAACCATAGCTGTCAAATGACGGCCTACTCTTTCCTCTATCGGATGTCCGTTTTCATCATATGGGACATAAAGTTTGCCTAATTGTGCGGCTTTTACATACATCTTATCTTTTCCGGTCAAAGCCAGTGCTTCATCGGTTCTTCCTCTAAGTCGTCCCTGGCTGGCATTGGCTGATTCCATCAGGATAGCCAGAGTATCACTGAAATCTCCCCATTCCCGATGTGTCAAACCATGAAAAGTAGGTGGTGACATTTCCAAATTAAATTCTAAATCCTGCATTTGCAGATCCATCACCGCCATACTGGCTAAATCTCCAGATCTTTCATGGGCAACAATAGCATTAATCACCGGATATTCCGGAGAAGCTTCATGCAGGTCGATGGATAGGTCGCACTTCTCTTTGCGGATGAATTCCATAATCGCATAACATACTTTTTCGGTATAATTTCCTGATGGATTACCGGGATAACCCCTATTTAGATTCCGGTTATCACCGCCGGATAACGATTGTCCAAATTGATTGATATAAATATCCGGATCCGGCCACTGATGGATGGGATTTGTTGCCCGGGAACCATACCTAAATTTCCTAATCCCATTATCTGTCGCAAAATGTATATATTGCGGAGAAGCCTCTTGAGGGTCATTATGAGAAAAAGCACTTAAGTTCGCTTGGGGAATGACAATCAATCTTCCTTGATTGACTATGGCATTCTCGATAAGTAAAACAGCACTCAACATGGAAGCAGGCTCGTTTGGATGAGTACCTCCTAAAAGAAAAACAGTTCCCCCAGGATTTTCACTTTCTAAAAAATAGATGGTACTGTCACTATATTCTCCTTTTAAATCAGGAAAATAATCACTTAGGTGAGCCGTCCTGGTGACACCCGGACCATTAATAATCATATCCGGTTTCCATTTTTCAATAAAAGAAACGCCAGAAACAGCGGCAATTAAGAATGAAAGAATAATAAACCCAATGGCAATGATATGATTTTTTTTCATTTGATTAAACCCCTTCTTTGTTCAAATATATATTATTTAACCATCAACATTCTCAAGATAAAGGGAACGAGCACCATAGCACAGGTCAATTGATTCCAAGCATTCTTTTCTTTGAACATGTCCCATACAATTAAAATGGATATAAATAATATGATCAATCTATAAATAATAGTCAGCATGATTAACCTCTCTTTATAACAATATATTCGCTATCGTGTTGGCAAATATGATAATGAAGATACACCAGGCAGCCGTTAAAATGGTTGGCACTATGCAATACTTCAACACTTTAAAATAATTTTTCTCTCCCACGACCTGAGCAGCAAAAATTCCGGCAAGTGCTGTCGGCGGCATCAAATCACCTAAAGCTGCCAATTGCGATAATGCAGATACGGTAATGACTGGGTTATTGTTGAGCAAAGACAAAGCGAACGGTACCCCTAAAACGGAAGCAGAACCATATGCTGAAACGGCTCCGAAAAGCGGCATGCTTGTTGAAATGCCAAGGTATAACCACAGCTTGGGAAGACTTAAACAATTGATGACCAGGAAACCTCTGACACCGGTTAAAGTCATGATTTGAATAAACATGCCCACACCGACCAGAATGCCTAAAACCGGCAAAGCGTCATGGATTGCTTCCCATGAAATTTTAATGGGACTGAATTTCTTTCCGGAAAATATCCCAATAAAACTGGCTAATAAAAAATAAATCGGCATACCTAATGATGGAAACAATTTTGGTAAAAATGTTTCACTCAGCATCAACAATACTAAAACAATGACGGGTAAAAAAAGGCGCCATCCATATTCTTTTGCATAGGAAACCGGCAGATTATCTTTTATTTTTTCATAATCAAATACCTTTAAATACTTTCTCCCCAACCAAAGACTGACCACAACGATTAAAGGTACCGTGATCAACAACAGAGGTTTGGTAAAACCGGTATAGGGTAAATCGATTCCTCCACCTATGATGAGAGCATTAATATTAATGGGTGGTGCCGCTTCACCAAAAACCGCAGCCATAGCCACAATCGCCGCAGTAACTACTCTGGGGAAACCCATATATATCAATATGGGTGAGACTAAAACTCCTGCAGTTAATACTGCAGCCGTTGAAGAACCGGTTATCATTCCCGGGAAAACGACGATAAAAGATAACCCGACCAATAAAAGAGCAGGACGAAAATGAAATCTCTCAATCATCCAGCGCGTCATCGTATCCATCATGCCGTTATACTGAACCACCTTCATAAAAATCATGGCCGTAGCAATCACTAAAATTGTATTAATATAATTAAATCCACCTTCTACCAAATGACGTATGGGAATTCCAAACCCGGCAACCAGACATCCGGAAATGGCAGAAATAGCCATAGCTACTCCAACCGGTAATTTAAATTTAAAACAACATAAAGCAAACATACCTACCATAACAACAAAATAAAGTAATTCGATTCCAAGCAATATATTTCCCTCCTTTTTGTCATTAGTGATTAGACTGACAGTGATACATTTTAGATATATGATTGACCCCATGGCATTTTATAAATAATAGGTCATAGGGTCAATCATGCGTTTAGTTAATTTCTGATAATAGCTATTTGCATTTATTAATACCCAATAGCTACACCATCACGACGTGAATCTCCGCCACCAAACAAAACACCGTCTTCCAACAGAATACCTTGAGCTCCACCGAAATAGAGATCATGTGATCCTTTAACATCCACTTCATTACCTAAAACCTTGAGTGTTTCTACAGTTATACCTGGAATACGGCTTTCTACTCTTATGGATTGAGCTTTTCCTCCTGAAGTATAACAATGCATACGAGCTGCTTCTATGGCTTCATCCATTCCCATACCAAAATCAATGACATTAGAGATAATTTGAACCATAGCTGTAAATATTCTGGTTCCACCCGGAGTACCTAAAATCATAAAGGGTTCTCCGTCTTTTTCTATAATAGTCGGTGACATACTGGACAGAGGAATTTTGCCCGGTTCAGGGGCATTAGGAGAATCAGGACTTTTAGAAAAATCATCCATCTCATTATTCATAATAATTCCAACTTCAGGAACAATAACACCTGATCCAAAGAAATAATTAATGGTTTGAGTGAGTGCAACCACATTACCTTCAGCATCAATGACCGAGATGTGACTGGTACTTTCATGTTCATATAGAGTAGGCTCACCGGCAGATATTTCTTGCATCGGATTTCTAATATCTATTTGGTCTGCTAAAAATGTAGCATATCCTTTAGAAGTCAGACCCTTTAAAGGAATATCTTTAGCAAATCCAGGATCACCCATGTATTTTGAACGATCTGCAAAAGCCATCTTCATCGCTTCAGCCATAACAGAAACATGAGTAGGTCCATGATAATTCATGTTGGCAATATCAAAGTTTTCCATAATATTCAGGATTTGAATGAGATGAGTACCACCTGAGCTTGGAGGAGGCATGGAATAAATATCATATCCCCGATAGCTTCCAGCGATAGGCTTACGAATGTAAGGTTTGTAATCCTTTAAATCCTGAAGGCTCAAGCCTCCACCTTGTGCCTGTACGGCATCTACAATTTTTTGACCTAATTCACCACCATAGAAATATCCGATACCCTTATCTAATATTTCCCGGTAGGTTTTTGCCAAATCGGATTGTACCAGCATATCACCGGCTTCTAATGCAAGCCCGTCTTTTAAATAAGCAATCTTGGAAGGATCATTCCAGTCATTTAATTTATCAAAATTACTTTTAATCATCCCGCTAAAAGTTTCGGTAATTTCAAACCCGTTTTCCATGTAAGCTATTGCGGGACTCATGACATCAGCGAGAGTCATAGTTCCATAGGTTTCCAGAGCAGTTTTAAGACCCATGAGGGTACCGGGAACAGCTACTGCCTTACCGCCCAATTTTGACCAGCCTTCTGTTTTTGACTGCTCAGAAGCATACATATCTTTAGTAGCGGCAGCAGGGGCATGTTCACGATAATCCACGACAACGATTTCTCCTGTTTTGGCAAAACGAATGACCATAAATCCACCGCCGCCAATCCCGGAAGCGTTTGGTTCGGCAGCATTTAAAGCAAAAGCAGTTGCAATAGCTGCATCAATAGCATTACCACCCTTTTGCAGTATATCAACACCGGCTTGAGCAGCCAGAGGATGAGCAGCAGCCACCATTCCGTTTGCAGCTATTGTATTATCGGGTGTATGCCTATCTGTTGCAAAAGAAATATTGACCAGAACAAGCATCATTAAAAAAATCGAAACCAGTAAAAAAATTTTTCTGTTACTAACTTTCATTTTTTCCTCCATTTTAATTATTCTTTTATTTCCAGTATAAAACTAAACCTTTTTCACCTCCTATCTTAATCTAATATCATGTTCCTGTTTTTAATTAAATAACTATAAAAATCAACGCATATATGCCATGATGACATCCAAAAAAACTCTCTTTTTAATAAAGATGGTTTAAATACTCTATCTCTTTTATTCTCCAAGGTTATTTTGAAAATATTTTTTCAATAATTCGCCTGCTTCTAATATTTTGTCAACCATTTCCAAAGGTATATTTTTTTCCTTGCTGATAAGGGTAAAATAGTTGTCCATATTAGCTGACTCCACAATCATAATATGATCGGCGTATGGTATTACTGCATCTAAAAACAAATCCGATAAAATACCTCTTCTTGCATCTCCGCCAATATGCATGGCTAAAAGTTTTATTTTTCTTTCCTTGATTTCTTTGATGAGAGCGGCAGCTCTTTCTAATTCCTGTTCTTTATCGATTCCCGCTGCTCCCAAACCCTTTGAACTTCCACCTACGACAATAATAGCTATTTTATAATTTTTCACTATATCCGGTTGGGCAAGTTGTTGGTAATCCATCTTGAGTTGATATTTTTTACCAAGTACATCAATCATTCTGGCATCCGGACTTTGTCCAACAGAAGTCAGTAATACCTCTGCCGGTTCCTCGCTTGCAAAACAAAAATTGAAAGCTATATTGACAGTCAAGAAAACTAAAACAGTCAAAAATAATACTTTTATCATTTTTTTCATTTTCTTTTTCACTCCTTTAAAATTTTTAGAATAACTCTCACTTATTATAAAAATTTTTATGTATCCATTAGTGTATACTTAATATTATAAGTCTGCTTATGCATATATGTCAATACCCTGTTTGAGTCCAATACATTTGCAAAATTTAAAGATCCTTATTATTTAATAAATTACTATAATTTTCAATATAGGGTGAAAAGATTTAGACTCCTATGAGGTCGATAGAAATTATCATCAATTAGACAATTATAAAGTAATATTTTGAAATTGTAAAGCAAAATGATAAAATTAAGCTGAAAAAGATGGGGGCAGTATGCTTATTATTTTTGTATTTAGTGTAATATTTTTAATATCCGGAATGATTGAACAGGCCAATCATTTTAAAAGATTAAAAAAAATTCCTATTCGTATTCATGTGAATGGAACGAGGGGAAAATCAACCACCACTCGTTTAATCGCAGCCGGTCTAAGAGAAGCTGGATTTAAAGTACTCGCCAAAACAACCGGAACACTCCCCCGGTTAATTTTAGAAGACGGAACCGAGGTGCCCATCAAACGAAGAGGAAAGGCAAATATTATTGAACAACTGAAAATTTTTACTGAAGCAGTAAAAAGAAAAGTGAATATTTTGGTAGTAGAATGTATGGCGGTTAGCCCCGAACTACAATGGGTTTCAGAACATAAGATGGTAAAATCTACTATCGGAGTCATTACCAATGTAAGACAAGATCACCTAGAGGAAATTGGGCCTGACCTTGGCGATATGGCTGAAGCACTAAAATCTACCGTTCCCCGGGAAGGAATATTGGTAACCGCAGAAAAAGATTACTTTTCTATTTTTAAGAAACAAGCAGATCAATTAAAAACTAAAATCGTTTTTGCCGACCCTAACTTTGTTTCCAGTAATACGCTTGAAAAATTTAACTATTTGAATTTTAAAGAAAATGTTTCTATCGCCCTTCGGGTCAATATACTTCTTGGCGTAGATGAAGAAGTGGCTTTAAGAGGGATATTAAAAGCAAGCCCCGACCCTGGGGCTTTAAAGATCTATGCATTGCCCAAAACAGGTAAAATAATATTTTTTGTCAATGCTTTTGCTGCCAATGATAGAACATCCACTTTATTAATCTGGGAAAATATCAATAAAAAAACCTATTTAAAAAACTTACCGGCAATAGCTATTATGAATAGTCGAGAAGATCGGGTCCTGCGTGATATTCAATTTTCTCATCTATTGGCCAAGGAAATTCACTTTTCCAAAATACTATTAGTCGGTCCCCTAAGCAAATTAATGGAAAGGACTCTTTTAAAATTAAAAGTATCCCCTGATAAAATAATAAACCTATCCGGAATGCCTGATATAGAAAAAATATTGCAACTTGTTTTACAATTTACTGAAAATAAAGTCTTGCTTTTTGGTTTCGGAAATACTCAGGGTATGGGACAAAAATTTATAGAATATTTTAATGAATTTGGAGAAGAAAAATGATCTATCAAGCTATTGGAATAGGAGTAATGGTTAGTTTTGCCTTTTATGAAATGGTTGGTTTCTCCCCCGGAGGGATAGTGGTACCCGGTTATGTCGCTTTATTTTTAGATCAGCCTATCAGAATATTGATAACCCTGTTTGTGGCCTTGTTAACTTATTTTGCAGTAAAGATACTTTCCAATTATATCATTCTATATGGCCGGCGCCGATTTTTATCCATGGTGCTTGTAAGTTTTTTGTTAAAATGGTTAATCGAAGAGATAATTATTAAAATGCCTATCTCTGGGATTGAGCTTCGAAGTATAGGATATATTATCCCAGGATTAATAGCCAATGAAATGAGAAGACAAGGTATCTTCCCTACGATTTATTCTTTGGCAATAGTATCCATAGTTGTTCGTTTAATTTTATTGCTTTTTTAAAGAGTTATTTTTTAAAGAGTTAAATGAGTAACTTTTTCCTTAGAAAGAAATGAATTCACCCACTTATCTATGATAATTATTATTTCTCATGTTGGGGTTATTTCGAAGAGAAAAGGACAAAATTAATTAACAATTTTTGCAAAACAGAGGGAAAAGTTACTTATAAGTGGTAAATTTTCTTGAATACCAAACACATACCACTCAAGGCAGAATTGAAGGGATTAGAATTGCCTCTTTAGTAGATGGTAATGGTATAGTGAAATTAGTTTACCGACTGAGATTTTGAGTAAACCCAGCATTCTTATTGATATAGAATTTAATTTTATAAAGAATCATAGCAAAACAGAATATGGTATCTTAAAATCTATTATTACAATATATTTAAGGAAAAACACTCTACTTTTGATTATCAGGCTTTTTAGTAATAAAAAATTTTACTTGCAAGATTTTGGCCCGTAAATTAAAATAGTACTCAAAAATATTTTGTCTATCGGATTTTACCAGTTTTATTATTGATTTTTTAAATGTTTGTGAATAAATTGAAAAATTATTTCAATGGTAATATCTCCGGATTTCCCCAAGTCGCGTTCAATGCTTACATGATTCTTATCAGGTGAATAGTATAAATCTACCTCGTGCTCCGATTTTCGCAACGCATCAAAAAAGGCCAGATTAACCACCTTAGATACTTCCCGATCACCGGCACAAATTAGTAAAAACGGAGGAGCACTTTGGATTTTTTCTACGTAATTAATTGGAGAAGCCTTTTCCCAAATATCGGAATTGTTACCAAATGCCATTTCAAAGAGATAGTCATTTTCGGGTTCACTTTGAATAAGAGTAGGAAGGTGATAAGCAGCGCTATCCAAACCTATAATTCCTCTTATAATTTCATTGGAAAAACCTAAATTTTTGAGGTAATGATCATCCAGGGCAATGAGAGCCGATAAATGACCACCGGCAGAATGTCCTAAAAGAAAGATGTTCAGAGGATCGCCACTATGATCAGAAATATGTTCATATATCCAGGTCACAGCTTTTGCTACATCGATTGCATGAAGCGGATGTTGAACCCCCGGAGACAGTCGATAATTAATGCTAATATATACATAATTTGCTTTGACAAATGATTTTATTTTTTCATTTAATCTGCCTTTGTCCCCCAGTACCCAAGTACCCCCGTGAATGAAAACAATCACAGGAAAATGTTCACCTCTTAATGGTGTGTAAATATCAAGACTGGTAAAATTTGGATCGACATCTTTAATTACCGTATAAGGGATTTCTTTGAATATTCTTATATCCTTGAAGGTTTCCTGTGCTAATGACGGAGTTATGAATAGTATATGAAAAATGACGAAACATATGATAAATAAGACAAAATGATCAGTGTTGCATATACTGTTTTTAACCATTCTTAAACTCCTACCTCATAGAAAAAATATTTTACTATTTTGCATAAGTAGTGATATTTATTATATCATGAAAGCAGATTAACTTATAAAAGTTTATATCAATAATGATTAAAACTATGCGTTCATATTAAATCTTAATATCACGAATATTTTTTGATATATTTATTATGATAAAATAGTGCTTTCAATCGAGTAGGAGGTAGATAATTAATTTATCTACCTCCTACTCACACCACCGTACGTACCGTTCGGTATACGGCGGTTCGTTAGAAATTAGCTACTTGTGCATATCTTCTTATATACCTTTTCACTGTTTCTTCTGTTCTCAAACGCCTCTACTTTTTATACCATTTTACCATATCTTATTGATCGCAGCAGAGCTGCGGGGAATTAAACCCTAAGCGATTAAAAATTATCGCTTTTTCCCTTCAATTTACTTTTTTAAATATTTTTAAAAAATTACTTGACAAATAACTTTTTATTTTATATACTTGCTAGAAGCAATTAATGCTAATAACAATTAATACGGTGTTGTAGTGGAAAAAAGTCTGTTAGATTTAATAATGGAATTAAAAAATATCTGCATGGAAGATGAAGAAAAGATAAGAACAGTATGCAATATATCTTTGGCAGGATATAAAGGCATTACCCAAATTGATATAAAAGAAAAAATAACCTGTAATTTATTATCTCAAAAGATGGATTTATCCCCATCCCGAGGTAGCCGAATAATTGATAGTCTAGTTAGAAGGGGTTACTTTTTAAGAACAACTAACCCGGGAGATAGAAGATCATTTGTAATTTCTCTTTCCCCTAAGGGACTAAAAATTAGAAAGAAAATCAAACAAGAAAGGAGTAATTGCGAAAAAAGAATAAGTAATAAATTCTCTAAAAAACAAGTTAAAATAATTAAAGAGGCATTAGATTTGATTTCCGATGCTTACAAGTAAAAATAAAAAATATTTAAATAGAAAAGGAGAAAAGTAAATGGAAAATGTTAAAAATATAGAATTAAATAGTAATAATTTCAAGGAAGAGGTTCTAGAATCTTCCATACCTGTTTTAATAGATCTTTGGGCACCCTGGTGTATGCCATGCCGAATGATCACCCCAATTGTCGAGCAACTGGCAGAAGATAATCAGGGCAAATTGAAAGTATGTAAATTAAATACAGATGAAAACCAGGACATAGCTGCCCGATATGGTATCCAGGGAATACCTACACTATTATTTTTTAAAGGCGGCCAGGAAGTTGATCGCCTGGTAGGGGTTACACCTAAGCCAATTATACAAAAAAAGATTGATGCTCTTCTCTAGTATGCGTTTATCTAATTTAAGGGAGCAAAGTTTAAGAAAATCATTGGAGATAATTATCATGGTTTTAATACCATGATAATCTAAAGAAGAAAAAAATTTAAAAGATGTTTTTGGTATATTTTTTTGATAAAAGCGAGCCCGGATAATTTTTTCGGACTCGCTTTTATATTTTGAAACTTATTTATTTTTCTTTTTCTGATTTACTTGTCAATAACATGTTTAACTCGGCAGATTCTTTTTGCAAGCGAATCAGTTTGTTTTTAATTTCAACCAATTCCCCGTTTTCTTTGCGATTTTCATTTTTCTGTTCCAATTTCTGCAATGCTGGATAGAGCGAAGATTTTAGTTTCTCTAAACTTTTTTCTATCTCGTTATATTGTATGCTTCTCTCTTCCAAAGAGACCTTTCCTTTTGAAATGACTACTTCACCTTCAACTATTAAAGTGTCTCCCAATTCAGGAATATAAGTCACAATATTCAGCTCTTCTTCAATTTTTTTAGATATCTCCCGGGAGGCCTCTTCTTCTCCATGAACTATAAATATTTTTTTAGGTTTATTCTCAAATCCTTCCAGCCACCACATGATTCCTTCTTTATCCGCATGTCCGGAGAAACCGTCCAGGGTATATATTTTTGCATTTACCTGAATTTCTTCTCCAAACAATTTAACTGATTTTTCTCCCTCTTTTATCCTTCTTCCCAATGTTCCTTCTGCTTGATAACCGACAAAAACAATGCTTGATTCATTTCTCCATAAATTATGTTTTAAATGATGTTTTATCCTTCCCGCACTACACATTCCGCTGGCTGAAATAATTACTTTACTTTCCGGTGTTTTGTTAATCTGTTTGGACTCCTCTACATTACGGGTGAATATTAAATTACGAAAATCTAACGGGTTATCTCCTGCTTTGATAAGTTCTAAAGTTTTTTCATCGAAGCAATCCGGATTTCTTTCAAAAATTTCTGTTGCCGAAACAGTTAAAGGACTGTCTATATAAACTGGGACCTGTAAAAAATCCTTATCTACACTTTTTATAGATTCATCATAATACTTATTCAATTCATAAATTATATCTTGTGCTCTTTCCACCGCAAATGAAGGAATAACTACATTCCCACCCTTTTTTACTGTATTGTTAATAATTGAGATTAATTCTCCGGCATCATTTTCCGAAGGATGATTTTTCTTATTTCCATAGGTTGACTCCACAATAATATAATCTGCTTTCTGAATACGGGACAAATCTCTTAAAATAGGTCTGTTTCTTCTCCCTAAATCTCCTGAGAAAACCAATTTAATTTCTTTCCCGTCTTCTTTTATCCATAATTCAATGATTGCGGAACCCAAAATATGTCCTGCATCAACAAATCTTACCGTAATTTCTTCATTGATCTTTATAGTCTGATCGTATAATACCGGTCTAAAATGTTTTATACTTTTCTTAGCTTCTTCAACAGTATATAGCGGCTCCCTTAATTTTCTCCCTGATCTCTTTCTTTTTCTGTTATCCCATTTAGTTTCCATCTCCTGAATATAACCACTATCGGGTAGCATAATGGAACAGAGATCTTCTGTAGCCTTCGTGCAATAGATTTTTCCTTTAAATCCATCTTTAACTAATTTAGGAATCCGTCCACTATGATCTATATGGGCATGAGAAAGAAGCATAAAATCTATATCCCCGGGATTATATGTAAAAGGTTGATAGTTTAATCTGCCAATTGATTTACTTCCTTGAAACATGCCGCATTCCATTACAAATTTACAATTTTTTGTTTCGATTAAATAATTTGAGCCGGTAACTAATTTAGCAGCTCCTAAAAAAGATATTTTCATATATTTTCTCCTTTTGTTAAAACAGTATTTCTGCCAATTTTTCCTTCATTTTTCCTTTATTGCAAACAGCTTTATGTAAAATGGATTTTTTCTTGATGTCTTTTATTCCCATAGGTATAGAATTTTGCAATAAATCTGCCATCTTTTCTATTAATTCAAAATCATCAAATTTCTTATATTTTTCATCAATCGCCCCCATAACACTTTTGGTAAATTTAAAAGGACTCGCAGTAGCAACGATAACTGTTTTTGTTCTATCTTTGGTTTCTGATAAATATTTTTTATAAACTGCATGCCCTACTGCTGTATGAGGGTCCATTAAATATTCCGACCTTTCAAATACTTCTCTAATACACTGAATAGCTTCTTCTTGAATCGCATATTCTCCATAAAAACCGTTAAATTCTTTCTTCATATCCGGGCTAATCTTATAGAATCCCTTCTCGCTTAAATCATTTAGTATTTTATTGACTTGATCGGCTTTTCCATGGCATGCAATTAATAATAATCTTTCTAAGTTGCTTGATATTAAAATATCCATTGAGGGAGAAATTGTCATTATTAATTCTCTTCGTCGATCATATATTCCGCTTTTGAAAAAATCAGTCAATACTCTATTGTCATTAGAAGCGCAAATAAGCTTATTAACGGGTAAGCCCATCTCTCTAGCATAATAAGCAGCTAAAATATTCCCGAAATTACCGGTAGGAACAACGATATTTATTTTTTCCCCTGCTTTTATATCATTTTCCTTTAATATTTTTAAATATGCATAAAAATAATACACAATCTGGGGAACCAGACGCCCTATATTAATGGAATTTGCGGAAGATAAGATCATATTTCTTTTCTTAACTTTATCCTTAAATATCTGATTTTCAAATATTTCTTTTACTCCTCTTTGGGCATCATCAAAATTTCCGCTAATACCGATTACGTGCGTATTTTCACCTTTTTGGGTCAACATTTGTCTTTTTTGTATCTCGCTTACCCCTTCCTGAGGGAAAAAAACAATGATTTTAGTTCCCGGGACATTCGCAAATCCCTCCAAAGCGGCTTTTCCGGTATCACCGGAAGTTGCGGTGAGAATGACCATCTCCTTATTCAGATTTAACTTTTCTAAAGCAATCTGTAATAGATGGGGGAGAATAGAAAGGGCCATATCCTTGAAGGCTAAAGTAGGCCCATGGAAAAGTTCTAAAAAATACACTCCCGTCTTTTTTTCAAGAGGTGCAATAATATTGGTATCAAATTTTTCATTATAAGCTTTTTCAATACAGTACTTTAGCTCGGCTTCCGAAAAATCTGTTAAGTATTTGCTCATAATTCGGTAAGCTAACTCATTATAATCAAGTTCTTTTAATTGATTATAATCCATCTTTATTTTTGGTATTTCCGTCGGAATGAAAAGTCCACCATCGTCTGCAATTCCATAAACTATAGCTTCTGAAGATAACTTTTTTTCTTTGTTTCCCCTGGTGCTATGGTAAAAGATATTTTTTTTCATAATAATCCTGCTGCAACAGCAAAAAACTGTTCTTTGTTGTATTTTTTTCGACTTATCTATGATTCAATCCAAGATTTTAGATTTATTTTTTTGAGGGGCATTCTTTCTACTATATCTTTAATGCTTAATTATAAATATCTTTTAAAATTTTCTCCGTTTACATTTCCATAAAGTTCAATATAAGGTTTTATGGGATTTGAGATAATTTTAGGAAAAAGAACCTCTTCTATCTGGAAAAATCCCACCGATTCGGTCATTTCTATTACTATTCTAATTGGTTTTTCTTCCCCTTGAACAATTTTCACTTCTTTAATAGAATTAGCAGAATATTTATGAATATCGCCCACATGGGGTGCACGGGTTAACAAGGAAGTAATTCTTGCTCTTCCTTTTGCCATATCACATCCGTCTCCTATTAAAACCAGTCCTGCTTCCAGGGAATGGATACTCTGATTTGCCATATGTCCCGAAATTCCTTCAACAATTAAGGACCGAATAATTGTTGTCTTTTTGATATCATTCGGATATATTTCGGAAAGAATTCTATTAATAATAGGAATGGCTAACATTACACCAAGCATTTCATGATTATCCCGGCTTACTGACATACCAATATCGTGTAATAAAGAAGATAGCAATACAGCTATTTTGCTTTCTTCCACGCTACCGATTCTTTCTTTCTCTAAATTAAATTTAATTCCTGCATTATGCAGCAGATCAAACATGATGATGGAATTTAAAGCGGCGGTCTTCATATGTACAGGACCGTGATCATTGTAACCCAATCTTTTTATGGAAACTACATTAGCGTAATCCTGTAAAGACTGTATTTCCTCATCATCGAAAACAATGGATGCAACCAAAGTTGCTTTTCCTGTCAACATATCAGATATTTTATTTTCAATTTCAATTTCTTTGAGAGATTTTTGCATCTTTTTATCCCCTTGAATTTGCTCTTTTTTCTTTTAACCTTTTAATAGTAACAAGATAAATGCACTTAATACAATAGCAGATAGTGGAAAAATTAACATCTTGTAGATTTTATTTAAGTCTGATTTAAAATAATTCCTGGTAACCACCAGACAAAGATGCATTGGTGAAAGCATTGCACCTGTAAAAACAGCGCTATATGCAAACATGGCATAGTAATAGTTGATCTCTCCGGGCATGATTATTGGCAATAAAATTGGTATTCCCAGTCCAATTGCTGCAGGAGTTAGCCCGGTAATCATAGCAAGAAAAAACGGAATAAAAAATAAGATGATAAAAGGATGAACTCCTAATTCCATAAACGTTTTAGGGATAATCTCTGCTGCCCCGGAAACTTGAAGCATTCTTTGAAAAATCATAATTGACGCAATGAGAATAATGACATTTAGGTCAATATCGTTGCGTATAATTTTGTGAATAGCATGCAAGCCTAATTTTTTATAATTTGTCATAAATAAAATAAAAATAACAAATATTAAAGAAAATAGAACATCAATCTTTACAATAATAACTAGAATAATTACTGCTAGAATTGACCAAATAGATAAAAACAATTTTTTTATGTTAAAAAACAGGTTTTTTTTATTGAATGAACTGATATCGTTCTTGCTTAAATATTTATATTCCCATGCCAAGCCAACAATGATTGCTATGACGGTTAATGGAAATTGAACTAAAAAAATATTTCGAAAAGGAACGTCTAATATTCCAGCGAACAATATCATACCAGGAAGTATCGGTAACACAAATTCCCATACATGTCGAAACCAATAGTTTACAAAAGTTATTTCTTCTGGAGTTAGATTTGCTTTCTCTCCAATTGCTTTCACCATCGGTGCTGAAAACATTGCGCCTGCAGGCATAGGAATCATTCCTAATAAAGCAGGTATAAATGCTAAAATCAAGCGATAATCTTTTATTAATTGCTGAAGCGAGTTCACTAAATCATCAAAAGATTTAATTCTCCTTAATATGCTGCTTAAAAAATATACTCCAATAATAATACCTATTAAATTTAAAGTTGCAGGATCAATTAAACCAAGTAAAAAGTTTTTTCCTATTTCTTTCGGATTTACTCCAAATGCAACTCCCAATAACAGGGAGGCCAAAAGCATAATATATCCTAGTTTCCATTTTTTTCTAATTAAAAAAACAATGACTGCAATGACTAATATTAATTTTAAAATCTCTGTCACTTAAATTCACCAATCTATTTTTCAGGTTTTTCTATTTTTATTACCGGTTTTTTTTCTTTTTCCTTAAATTTTACTCCCAAAACATTTATGTTGACTTTTAACACCTTTAAGCCGGTCATAGATTGGAGAGAATCTTTCACCTTTTTTTGAACTTCAGTGGCTACTTTATAAATGCCCGCTTCATAATGGGTTATTATTGAAATGGTAACGGTTGCTTCCCCCGAACTCATCCATACCTCTACCCCTTTAGCAAAATCATTTTTAGGCAAAATATTAACAGATTTTCCTTTATACCCGCTCGCTATTCCTACAACACCCTTATTCTTCATGGTTTCCAAAGCAGCTATAGTAGCAACTACTTCTTTAGAAACAGTTATTTTCCCCGATTCTTTCATCTTTTTTTCAGCTGATTTATTTTCCGGCATAATTAGCCACCGCCTTTCTTATAATTTGAATAGATTTTTTATCATTGACTCTTTTCTTGTACTTCCCGATTTTCATAAAATACTTTATCTATATATATCTTGATTTCTTTAACTTCTATCCCGGTCGTTTCCAGTAAATAGTCTTTTAATTCTTTTTGTATTTTTTCTGAAATTTCCGGAATATTTACATCCTCTTTTAGAACAAGATGTACATCAATATTAATTCCTCCCGTTCTCAGAATATTTATGGAGGATTTTGATTCTTTTATTTTTTCTATTTTTTTAAGCACTTTAAGGATTAGATGCTTTAATGAATTCAGGGATATTTTCACTTCTCCAAAGGAAGTTTTTTGAGTTACGGATAAGTTCAAGGTATTAAGCCGATTCTTTCTTTGGATTAAATAGATCGCCAGGGAAAATAGTAAAAATGCCATTAAGCCCAACATAATCTGGTTTAGAATGCTATTATAAAGTGTATAAAAACCATTATTAATTGCTTCTGTTAATACTTTTAAAGGTACTGGTTTTAAAGAAATAAAAAAAACTGCCAGAGAAATTAATATTATTAATCCAATAAACAAAATAAAAATTATACTATCAAATCTTTTTTTATTCATCCGGTTGATATCCTTTCTTGTTATATTTAATATCAAAAATTTATCTCTGAAAACATTTGTTTGTTATATCTTTTTTAATAATTCGATAATTCTTATCAAATCTTCTTTGCTGTAAAAATCAATGGCTATTTGTCCTTTTTTTCCATTATAGTTTATTTTTATTTTAGTGCCCAGGATATTTCTTAGTTGCTCCTCTGCTTCGGGAAAATTTTCTATCGTTAAATTTTTTACTTTAAATTTTTTCCTGGGTTTTTTAGTAATATTTTTAATTAAATTTTCTGTTTCTCTTACGGAAAGATTATGGTTAATGATTTTATCACATACTAAACCTTGCAATTCTTCATCTTCAATCCCTAATAATAATTTGGCATGACCAAAGGAAATTCTACCTTCCGAAATATCTTTTTGGATTTTTTCATTTAATTTTAGCAACCTGATGGTATTGCTGACCAAGGTTCTACTTTTTGCAGTTACTTCGGCAAGTTCCTGCTGGGTAAGGTTAAATTCATCCATTAATCTTTTAAAACCGTTGGCCTGGTCAATAAGGTTAAGATCTTCCCTTTGGATATTCTCGACTAGTGCTATTTCTAAACTTTTTTCATTATTAAAATTTTTTATAACAACTGGAATCTTTTTTATTTTAAGTTCTTTAACCGCCCTTAATCTTCTTTCTCCGACAACTAATTCATATCCATCTCCCGCTTTTCTTACGACAATTGGTTGAATGATGCCATGTTTTTTAATCGATTCTTTCAGATCTTCTAGTTTTTCAGAGTCAAAGTTTTTACGTGGTTGAAACAGGTTTGGGAATATTTTTTTCACTTCTATTTCATTGATAAAATCTCTATCTTTTGGTTCAATTTTTGGGATAAGAGCTTCCAGTCCTTTTCCTAATCCTCTTTTAACCATTTAATATCACCTCTTGTGCTAATTTTTTGTAAGCTACCGCCCCTTTTGATTTCTTATCATATAGAGCGATAGGTTTTCCATAACTCGGGGCTTCGCTAACCCGAACATTTCGGGGAATAATTGAATTAAATATTTTTCCGGTAAAAAAATTTTTTACCTCTTTTATCACATCCCGGGATAAGTTTGTTCTATTATCATACATGGTAAGTAAAATTCCATCAATTTCTAAAGTGGAATTTAAATTTCCCCTAACGAGATTGATAGTATTTAATAATTGACCAATACCCTCCAAAGCATAGTATTCACACTGTATTGGAATAATAACCGAATCAGCAGCAGTTAGAGAATTTAACGTTAAAAGGCCAAGGGAAGGCGGGCAATCAATAATAATGTAATCATAATCATTTTTTACCCTATTAATGGCGTGTTTCAACTTGTTTTCCCGGGAAATATAATTCACTAATTCAATTTCCGCTCCGGCTAATTGTATAGTGGAAGGTAAAACATATAAATTTTTTACGATGCTTGGTAAAATTATTTCTTTTATTAAGACATTATTAATCAATACATCGTAAATACATCTTTCAATCTTTGATTTATCCAATCCCATTCCGCTACTGGCATTTCCCTGGGGGTCAATGTCGATTAACAATACCTTTTTTTTGCACAAAGCTATGCAGGTGCTTAAATTTACCGCAGTGGTTGTTTTCCCTACACCTCCTTTTTGATTAGTAATTGCTATTACTTTAGCCATATGTATTCTCCAAATAAATACTCTTAAAAGTAAAAACTTAAAATATGAATAATAAAACGTTTGTTCTTATTATAAATGTTCCACGTGGAACATTTATGAATTAATATTATAAAAAGGTAAAAAATCAATGAAATATTTTATCACTTTACCACATATTTTTTAGATTTAAAGTAAAAAAGCAAACTCGAATAAGTCAATTGATTCAATAATATTTATATTTTAACAAAAATAGATTAAATATTCAAAGGTCTTTTTTTCGGAAGACCATCTCTTCGAGGATATTCATCAGGAGTGCTTTTTATTTTTTGTATAACTATAATATTTCTCTCCTGTTTTAATATAGGTAAATTGATATTTTCTATTTTAACTAAAGCTCCCCCTAATAACTCCAATACATTCATACTGCATTTTAATTCTTCTTCATATTTTCTTCCTTTTTGTGCTATAAACCATCCATTTTTCTTTACCAAAGGAAGGGAATATTCGCTTAAAACAGATAAAGGGGCAACGGCTCTTGAAATGGATATATCATAGCTTCCCCGAAAATCATTATTTTTTCCAATAATTTCAGCTCTCTCTTTGATAATTTCAATGCCTCTAATATCAAGTTTTTTAACCAACTCTTTTAGAAAATCTGTTTTCTTTTCCTTTGCGTCCAGCAAAGTCATTTTTAATGATGGAATCACTATTTTAAGAGGAATACCCGGGAAACCTGCACCAGTTCCAACATCTATAATGCTAATCTCTTTTTTTTCATTGACTCTACTGTTTATATAAGCTTTTATTATTTTTACACAGGTTAGAGAATCCAAAAAATGTTTTACTACAATTTCTTTTGGAGTTCTTATGGAAGTTAAATTGATTTTTGAATTCCATTTACATAAAATATCGAAATATTGTAAAAATAATGCTAACTGAAAACTGTCAAGGTGAACTCTCAATGATTCAGATCCTTCAATCAGGATTTTTTCTATCCCTTTTCGCAAATATTTTCTCCTATTAATTTAATATTTAGCTAATTATTTTATCATATAAGCATATTATTTATTATTACAACCTTATGGTTATTATCCAAAAAAACCAAAATATTTTCAAGGGATTATATCTATTGTAAATTCTAGATAATATTATAGCAAATTATGTTTTTTTGATTATAATTATGTTATAGAGGCACAATGAATTTTGCTCTTACCAATTTATTACCTAATTTCTACTGTGGGCACGATTCACTGTGCCCTATATTACCATTTTGTTTGGTTTTGGGGGTAAATGTTATCTTAAAAAATATAAGATATCTTATTCTGAAAAATTAAACCGATAACATTGATAACTACTTATCTTACACAAAGCCTTTCATGCCTGAACTTTGGACCTGCTAAACCACCAGGACGGTTCGTTACATTCAATATAAAGCGTTAATACCTTAAGCATCATTAAGCATCATTGACTTATTGGTTTATACTGATATTAATTTCTTAAATATGAAGATACCCCGCAACAGCCGTGGTATCTTTGGCTACAAGCAAAAAACGAGCTTGTTCCCTTTTGGGCGGCCGTTACAGCTTCAGACATGAGTCTGGAGTTTTATGCGACTCAACAAACTACAAATTGTATAAGTTTCTAACTCTTAAAATATTTCTATTATAATTTATAAAAAATACTTATGCCTGCCCCATAATTTTCTAACGGTGCTAAGTAAATATTTTTGTATTAACAATAGGAGTTCATGTTTTATATAGTTATTATAGCCTCGTTTTTTGCTATATCTATTATAATATAGTATTTTTTTTACATTATCTGCAGTACTTTTCCACAGTTTGTGCACATTTCTGTTTTTAGATTGCTGTACCTCTCTTTTAACGTCTTTTTATCATTTTACAATTTAATTAGAATAAGAAAAAACAATAAGTGATTTTGCATTAAAATATCTATTTTTCTTTTCTATATAAGGGTTTTTGACTTTTTTGTAAAGAAACATATCTTTATCTTATTTCTGGGTTAACCCTTTCATATATTTATTATTTGCTTAGAACGTATTTATTGTTAAGCTTGTATAGTTTGTCCACAGTTTGTCCACAGTTATTACTTTTTAATATTTTATCATTCTTTATAAATGTTCCACGTGGAACATTTTGCCTTTACTTTCCAATACAGAATCTTGAAAATATATCGTTAATTATATCGTTGGTCACAGTGTCTCCTGTAATTTCACCTAAACAATTTAAAACATCTATCAAATCAATAGTTAAAAAATCATATGCGACTTTTTTCTTAATTCCTTCTATTACATTCTCTAGTCCTTTTTTTGCACTTTGCAAAGCTTCCACTTGTCTAAGGTTATTTATTAATACACCGTTTTCCGGAATAACCAATCCATCTAATACACTATCATACAATTTTTCTTTTAGTTCTTTTATTCCCGCTCCGTGCTTTAAAGAAATTCTAATTCTTTTTTTAATATTTAAGAGAGTAAATACCTTGTGTCGCTCGATATTTTCTTTTAAATCTATCTTATTCTCAATAACAATTACTTTTTTCTTTTTAACAATAGCTTTATTTACCTCATTGATAACTTCAGTGTCTTCTTTGGAAAGGGGAGTATTTACATCAAATAAGGCTAAAACCAAATCTGCCTGATTTAAAAACTTTTTCATCTTTCTTATGCTAATTTTTTCCACAATGTTTTCCGGATTTTTAAGTCCTGCAGTATCTATTATTTTAAAAACAATCCCTTTGATGTTAATTAATTCCTCAATAACATCTCTGGTCGTTCCAGGCAAAGAAGCAACAATAGCGCGATCCTCTTCTATTAGGGCATTAAAAAGACTTGATTTGCCTACATTTGTTTTCCCTACAATGACAGTTTTTATTCCTTCTTTTAATATCTTTCCATAATTTAAAGTATTAATTAATTCTTCTATTCCTGCTAATATATTTTTTATCCTTTTTTCGATTTCTTCATATTTTAATTCTTTTATGCCTTGTTCCGGAAAATCCATTGGGGCTTCTATTTCAGAAGTAATTCTTAAAACCTTTTTTTTTAGAGCATTGATCTTTTTCTTTAAACCGCCTTCTAATCTAATAATTGATGATTTTAAACTTTTCTCGGTCTTTGCTTGAATTAAATCGATGACTGCTTCTGCCTGACTTAAATCAATTCTCCCATTTAAGAAGGCTCTTTCGGTAAATTCTCCCGGTTTAGCAATTCTTGCTCCACATAATATAACAGCATTTAACACTTTATTTAAAGACAGGATCCCCCCATGACAGCTATATTCTACAATATCTTCTTTAGTGTAACTGTTTGGTTTCTTCATTAAAGTCATCATGGTCTCATCGAGAATTTCTTCATTAATCGGACCTACAACAAATCCATAGTATACATAATGGCTTTTTAGCCCTTTTATTGCTACCTTGTTACCTTTTCTATTTCTAAACATTTGTTCTGCAATATTCAATGCTTTTACACCACTGATTCTTACAATGCCTATTCCGCCTTCACCAATAGGAGTGGAAATTGCAGTAATAGTATCATCTCCATAAAATCTCATGATAAACTCCCGTCTTTTCTATTTATTAAGTATTTAAATTGATTATTGAGTAAGCTCGTTTACTCTGTTTGTATAGCGTATATAGCAAAAGAAGCATAAAAGATTAATATTTACCTGGAAGGAAATATTTTATTTTATGCTTCTTATATCTTTTTTTATGCTCTTTATGTATCTTTTTTGTTTTATTGGGGTTTAATTATAACTTTCCTGTAAGGATCTGTCCCCTCACTATAAGTATTTACCAGAGGATCCTCTTGTAAAACTACATGTATAATCCTTCTTTCTGATGCGTTCATAAAGCAGAGTGTAATTTCCTTATTGTATTTTTTTACAATATCTGCTTTTTCTAAAGCATATTTTGTTAGAATATCTTTTCTTTTTGCCCTGTAATCTTCTATATCAATGATAATCTTTTTTCTTTCATCTTCTTTAAATTTTCGATTACTTAATATATTTACCAAATGTTGAATGGCATCGAGAGTATGGCCATGTCTGCCAATAATTATCGCCGGATTTTCAGTCTTTATTTCTAAAATAATCATCCCCGTATCGTCCTGGTCAATGATTTCTACATCACCATCTTCCAAAATAAAATCAATGATTTTTTTTAATTTTTTTTTAGCTTCTTCGGAAAGATTAAATTCCGGCTTAATCATGTTTTTCTTATCCAAAGCAATTCCCTCAACTATTATTACTTATCTCTTTTATATTTTTTTATTTTTTTACTATGTTTGCTTGTGTTCTTATTATCTGTATTTTGATAACCGGGAATCCAAAAATCTTCTTTAGCTTTTGTTTCTTTTTTATTTTCTTTCTCAACAGGTTTTTCCTTTTTCCCGGATTCCAAACTTTTAATCGGTTCAACGGCTGCAGGCATCTTTTTATTAATTAAATATTGTTGCCCGATTCCTAAGAGGGTTGAAGTCAACCAATA
>Ga0207996_1000345_pt1 | contig 42812 bp, 36 predicted proteins | sample AntAceMetag02UKG_FD_184773 | JGI IMG/M metagenome (GOLD analysis project Ga0207996, IMG submission 184773) | Saline lake microbial communities from Ace Lake, Antarctica - Antarctic Ace Lake Metagenome 02UKG (SPAdes) (version 2) | ecosystem: Environmental > Aquatic > Non-marine Saline and...
TCCGGAAAGCCCCCTCATTGCTGCGATGTAGCCTCGCTTCGTATGGTGAGCCAGACCATGAAACTCCATATGATCATTGAATTTCTTTCTGAGTTTACTGCTCATGTGAACCTCCTTGTTTGAAATTGATAAGAACGACGTTACACGTTCTTATCGACCAAAAAGGTTCTTACTATAATCTGTTTTTTTGAATGGGAGGATTGGAGGGTACGACTGTGGGGAAAAGTCAGCAAGGAGAATTGGCAGCGCCCCTCTCCGCGTAGCGGTTTAGTTCTCAGGAGTAAGCTAAAGTTGCAGTTGTTCTTTAAATGGTTAACCTTGCCGAAAGCTCCCTTTCATTTTTTCCTGTTAAAAATAAATCAGAAGTGATTTACTTAAATTGTGCCACACAGTACCACATTTTTTAAAAAGGGAAACATCTCAATAACACCTGAATCTTCTCCTGTTAGCATTGCCACTGGATTGACCCATAACTGTCTGATATCTTACGCAACATATTAAGATAAAAAAGGGTGAACCGTACCTGAAAATAGGTTCAATATCAACTTATCAGGGAAAATAAAGCTGATAATAAATGGTCCGAACAAGCATCCTAAAAACAACTGTGTATAAACAGCACGTTACGTAGGTTAGTGTCAATATGAACCTCATCGCCTTCACCCCTTGCCAATGTCAAGAGAACGGCTGGAAATTATAGAAGAGGGTATTCAACAACCTACCCAATTCAGTAGTAGATTATGAACAGGATATCAATTGGTTGGCCGTTTTGTTTGGCTGCATTTTTAAAAAAAAGGAAAACATATGAAAGTAAAAGACATATCTATCGGTATGAAGTTAGGTCTAATGGCGGCGAGCATATTACTGCTCACCGCAGTGGTCGGTTGGCAGGGGATGAGTGGTATAAAAAGCCAAGGGGTTGTGGCGCATGCCTTGGAGCGTCTTCTGGATATTAACGTCAATCTGGCAGAACGGGAAATAGATCATTTGAATTGGGCTAATAAGGTAAATGCCTTTCTCCTGGATGAGACAAAAGAAACGTTAACAGCAGGGATAGATCATAAGGCATGCCAACTGGGGATCTGGCTTGCAGATAAGGAGAAAATGGATGCCATCTACACACTGGCACCAGGACTGGAGGCAATTTTAGAGGGTATGGAAGGGGATCATGCAGCGCTCCATCAAAGTGCTTCCAACATACAGAAAATTGTAGCAGGAAACAGTGGTAGTCGGGAAGGTATTGGTGCAGCTCTCTTAGAGATATATCAGACGGAGAGCGTTCTTGCCTTGGCGGGAGTCAAAGGGGCACTCCGGGAAGGCATCAAGGTAATTCATGAGCGTGTCGTTGAGGAGAAAGCCCAGCTTTATAGTACAGAGACAAAGACAAGGCGAAATATCATTGCAGCCATTGTGGTTGCAATTGCTCTTGGTGCGGCAATAAGTTATTTCATTGCTCGAATGGTGTCGGGGCAGATTGGCCAGGCCGTCGCCTTTGCCAAAGCTCTTGCCAGTGGAGATTTTTCCAAGACCCTGGCCATCTCCCAGAAAGATGAGGTTGGAGTGCTGGCGTCGGCACTGAATGCAATTGTAGCGAGTCTGCAGGCCATGGTCGGAGAAATTAAAACCAGCAGCAAAGCACTCTCGGATGCCTCGCTAAGTCTGTCTGCAGTGTCTGAGCAGATGGCCGACGGTTCTGAGCAGACATCAATGAAAGCAAACACTGTGGCTTCCGCTTCTGAAGAAATGAGCGCCAATATGGATTCCGTCGCTGCAGCAACGGAACAGGCTGCAACGAACGTCAATATGGTTGCCTCAGCTGCAGAAGAGATGACGTCCACCATCAGTGAGATCTCCGCCAATACGGCGAAAACCAGTGCAATGGCAGATGATGCCAGTAAAAAGGCGAGCCAGGCGTCTGAGATAGTCAATGACCTGGGGCGTACGGCCAAGGAGATAAGCAAGGTTACGGAAACTATTACTGAGATATCAGAGCAGACAAATCTCCTGGCCCTCAATGCCACCATCGAGGCGGCCCGTGCAGGTGAGGCTGGAAAGGGATTTGCTGTGGTGGCCAATGAAATAAAGGAACTTGCTAAACAGACGGCGGCGGCCACTCAGGACATTAAAACTAATATTGAGGGGGTTCAGGACGCTACTGGGAGGACAGTGACAGAGATTAATGCAGTAAACAGCATAATCGATGATGTGAATGGAATGGCATCGACGGTGGCCTCAGCAGTTGAGGAGCAGTCGGCAACGACACAGGAAATTGCAGGTAATGTAGCCCAGGCCTCCCAGGGGATCCAGGAGGTGACTGAAAACATAGCCCAGGTGGCAACGGTTACGACGGAAATTGCAAGTGAAATAGCAGATGTCAGTGCCACTGCAACCGAACTTAATCAAAGTAGTGAGCAGGTCCAAGAGAGCGGCAGGGGCTTGAAGGTCCTTGCTGTAAACCTTGAAGAACTGATTGCTAAATACAAGGTGTAGGGCGTGACACATCCTGCTCCGCTGTGTAAAGGGCTGGCTCTTTAGCACATCGGAGCGGGATTACCGCGATTGTCCCCCGTTTGTTCTGAAGTTCGACTGAGCTGGTCAAATAAAAGTGGACATTTTATTAAGCGACTTTTTGTAAAGCCGGTTCTTTTTCAAATTCCATTGGGGCCAAATATCCCAAATATGAACGACGGCTAGAGTGCGTAATAGCCACTGCGGGTAAACACACACGGACAGCAAAAAAACCCTCCTCCTGTACTTTTTTTGTTGTCCGTGGTTTGCAGTGTTAAGGATTGCCAATCCGAAGGTGCGATCATTACTTCAGCACTCCAACTTTACCTTCCTGTGCACCTTCGACCTGGTCTTTCCTGATCGTTGATCGTCGATACATTTTTGGGGCCTGAGGGGATCAGGGATAAGGTACTGACATGGTGCACACGTAACCCCCTGACATTATCACACCCGGAAAAGTGTGCTAACCGTAATCTTTTGTGGTTGACAGACTCTCAAATTCTTACGTGTGCCAAGCATACAATCTAAAAAAAAGACCAACTCAGCTCAAACTTCCAGAAGTAACAGCAGCAATAAAAGCATAACGGCCTAGCTTTCCGATAAAGACCAGGACAGAAAAAAGAAAAAAGTTGAATCGCAGGGAGCCCGCCACCAGACAGAGTGGGTCACCAATTATCGGTAACCAGGAGAGCAGCAGTGTCCAGGAACCATACCTGCGGAAGAGGGCCGTGGCTCTCTCTATCTGCTTCGTATCTATTCGCAGGACCTTCTGCAGCAAAAAAACTGATCCCCACAAGCCAATCCCGTAGGTGGTGCAGGCCCCAAAAAAATTCCCCACGGTGGCCACGGTCACCACACTCCCCGGATCAAAGGAATTAAAAATCAAGGTGATCAGCAACCACTCAGATCCCAGAGGCAGGATCGTAGCCGCGAGGAAACTCAATACAAAAAGAGCCGGTAAGCCATTATGCAACAGGAACTGTTCCACTGTTACCCCTTACCTTGTAAAGCTGTCTCTTTTTTGGATGGCCTGTTCCACAAAAGGATAAATTGTCTCTGCAATAATTGTATGGCCCTTCTCATTGGGATGAATCGTATCAGTTTGATTGAGAGTAGGTTCACCAGCTACCTGCTCCAGGAAAAAAGGAATAAGAAGACAACCCTGTTGGCTGGCTACAGACGGATAGATATCAGCAAACTCCCTGGTATACTCTTCACCAAGGTTCTGAACTATCTGCATACCAACGAGCAGCACGGTAATATTCCCTTCCTGCAGCATCTGCACCGCTTGAGTAATATTCTCCCGTACAAGCTCGGGAGGAATACCACGGAATCCGTCATTGGCACCTGTTTCCAGGATAACAATTTCTGGTTTCTGAGCCACTATCCATTTTATTCTTGAGACGATGCCACTACTGGTCTCGCCGCTGATCCCTGCGTTCACCACCTGCCAGCGATGCCCATTGTCATGGAGTTTCTTTTCCATAATTGCCGGCCAGGCCTCATTTTCCATTACCCCCAGTCCTGCAGTCAGACTATCGCCAACAGCGATAATGGTCCCGGTATGTTGGGGGACAGCAATCGGCTCCTCGGTTTTGAACGGGGATTCCTGTTGGTCGCAACTGAGCAGAAAAACAATACACAGTAACCAGGAAATGTTCATGAGGAAGTGGTGAGCCACAGTGTTTTTGTTTATTTTTGGCATTTTTTAATCTCGGTATATTTGTAGATATGGAATGGAAATTTAATACAATTAAACACAGTAAGCTCCCGGAAGTGGGACTTCAGTCCCGCCGATTACACTTTGAGGCTGGACTAAAGTCCCGCTTCCGGAGAGTTGCAAATTACGTGTTTCCTGAAACAATGTTCACGTTATTTGCGCTTCGCTCCTTATCTCCTGAGGGCGCACAACAAAGAAGATAAAGAGTTTTGTCGATTCCATCAATCCTGTATTTCATCTCGAAGATAGACAATCGGTTTCTGCTGTAAAATTGAAACCGAGGCCCCAAGGCCCACACCAATAACCAGCACCAAGGTCGCAGCAATCATAAATACCGTACTGCCCAGTACTGGCTGGTAGGCAATATCGAATATTTGGCGGCAAATGAGCCAACTGCCAACATGGGAAATCAACGTCGCAAGTGAAGAACTCAATAATGCAATAATGAGATTTTCATAGCTAAACACCTTGAGGACAAAAGATCCTTTGGCACCAAGGATCTTAAAGTAGACAGCTTCCCGGATCCTACCCAAACGCGTTGCGAAAATAGAACTGATAATGATCAACACTCCGGCAACAATTGAAAAGGAAGTGAAAAACTGAATAATGGAAGACATCTTATCCATTATTCCCCCAAGAACCTTCACCGTCGCCCCTATATCAATAACGCTGATATTAGGCAAACTAACCGCAAGTGTATTCTGTAATACGGTCAGCTCATTCCTATCTATTTTGACGGCACAAAAGTTGGTCTGCGGAGCCTCCTTCAGGGCTCCTTCCGGAAAGACAAAATAAAAGAAGGGGCGCACCTTTGATTCCGTTCGAGTCCGCATACTTGTGACCCGCGCTTTGAGTGGAATACCCTGCACCTTAAAAAGCAGGAGATCACCTAACTTGATATTCCCGTTCTCCGCCACACTATCCAATACTGAAACGGGCAGTTCTCCACGACCCGACAGTTCATCGCCCCTGTTACCAAAAAGAGTCTGCCCCTCTAATAACTGCTCGTCCTTGAGGAGGACATCACGGTGGGTAAGGTTGAATTCACGGGTCATGCTGTCGCCCCGTTTTCTTTTTTTATCCTTGTCCCTGTTAATTGGATGACTATTAATCGAAGCCAGCCGAGCTCGGATTATGGAAAAATACTCTGCCTCTCTCCCGAGAATATCAGCAAACTCCTTTTTCTGCCCGGACTGGATATCCAGAAAATAGGCATTGGGCAGATTTTCAGGATAAGACTCTATAAAGGTGGCCCGTAAATTCTGATTAATACAATATATGGAGAAAATAACTGCCAGTGAAGTACTGAGAGTGATAACAATGGCCCTGGTGCCATTATTTGGCCTGAACAGGCCGCGAAGGGCCTGCCGGAGTGCCAGAGATCGCGGCCTGCTCTTTTTCATAAGAAGGAGCACTCCCTGGGTAAGCAAAGCTGCCAGGCCAATAAGGGCAACGATTCCAACTATGAAAAACAAACCGATTTTCACATCTTCCAGCTGCCAGACAACCAGTCCTATAAAGAATAAAACAATAAGTACAATGGTACCGTAATAAAGAATCCCCCGTTGTCCCTTATCTACCTCTTTCCGAAAGATAAAGGCCGGTTTCAAATTTCTGAGACGCTGCAGGGGAAGAAAAGAAAACAGTCCCACCACAACTATCCCCAGAACAAGTCCTTCAAGGACAACACTCCAGGAAATCGTCAGTACAACATTTGTTGGAAGAATACCGGCAAAGAGAATGGGGAAATAGAGCTGCAACAGAAAGCTCAAAATAAGTCCCAAGAGCGTTCCGACTGCACCGAGCAGCATAACCATGGCCATAAAGTTGCAGAGAATAAAGCGGTTTGTGGCACCAACTGACTTCATGATTGCAATTGTATATTCACTTTCACGGAACACAGCGTAGAGCGATGTCTGGATACCGATACCGGCCAGTACCAGAGTAAAAAGGCCAACAAGGTTGAGGAAAAAGAGCAGGTTACTGAAAAAACGTTTAATTCGTGAATTATCAGTCTTAAAGGTACTCACACTTTCCTGAGGAACAACCGCTTTGGCAGACAACTCTTCAGCGAGTCCGTCAACACGAGCGGGGTCATTCACTTTAAGAAGATATTTGAACTGTATCCTGCTACCTTTTTTGATAAGATCGAGTTTTTCTAGATCGGCTGCTGCAATAAAGATCCGCGGGCCAAAGGAAAAAAAAGAAACCGGGCGATCCGGCTCCAGAACGACGACATCAGCAACCCTCAATACGGCTGAGCCTATCTGCAAACTGTCGCCAACTTCTGCACCCAGGCGGTCCAAGAGTAACTGTTCAACGACGATTGCTCCTTCCCTGAGTACTGCTGAAAACTCCCGCCCTGAAAGCAACTCCACCCTGCCATAAAAAGGATAGCCCTTTTCTACCACCTTCAAGTCGCTAAGAAGGGACTTCTCTGTTCGAGGACTGCTGGCCATACTGTAAAAGGTATTAATCAGCGCAGCTTCAACAATCCCCTGCTGTTCGTACTCATGAACAGCCTCGAGCAATGCCTTGGAAAAGGGATAGTGGGAATCAAGCCTGATGTCAGCCCCGTGGAGTTGCCTGGCATCCTGAAGCATTGAGCGGCGAACACTGCTGCTAAAGCCTCCCAACGAAGTCAGAATAAGAAGGGACAGGGCAACACAGGCCATAAAAATAATGGCCTGTTTACGAGAGCCATTTATTTGCCTGAAAATGAAACGAAGATAGAGCATCTACCTAGTTTACCAGCTCAGAAGAATGGACAATCCTGCCATCAACGAGACGGAAGACATGATCCGCCTGACTGCTTATCTCATGGCTGTGAGTAGCCAGTACCAAGGTTGTTTGATACTCCCGACGTAGCTCCAGGAGAAGTTGCAGTATGATTTTACCATTGGCCGAGTCCAGATTACCGGTGGGCTCATCGGCAAAAACAATCTGCGGTCTGTTGATAAGGGCCCTGCAGATGGCAATCCGTTGTTTTTCGCCTCCTGAGAGCTGGTGCGGAAAATTATCTGCCCTCTGACTGAGCCTCACCCGATTCAGCAATTCCTCTGCCTTGGAAACAGCCTCCGGGTCCCTGTTTAATTCAGCCGGAAAGGAGATATTTTCAATCGCAGTCAAAGAAGGTACAAGATGAAAAGACTGGAAGACGTAGCCGATTGTCCGATTGCGAAAGGGGGCGAGTGCATCCTCACTCAAGTTGCTGATATCGGTGCCTGCAAGTTTGATTGTTCCTGAGTCCGTTCGGTCCAATCCCGACAAAAGACTTAAGAGCGTTGATTTACCACTGCCACTTTGTCCTTCAATAACGACAAACCCGCCAGCTTGAACAATGAGACTTACATCATTCAAGACACTGATCCGCCGGGAATCCACAGTATAGGATTTACTCAGTTGTATCGCTTCCAGTCCATTGCCCAACATATATTTCATCCTGTGATTATTGTACCAATCCTGTTTTGCCACTGAATGCATTGCGATACCCTGCAATATATCTGTTGGCCATAGGGGAAACTCATTCTTTTTCAAGATCTCGTATTACCAGCTTACCATCCTATCACAGGATACCATAGATTTCCAAGGTACTAAAAGGAGATACCGAACAAATAGAGACAATCTCAATGTACAACACACTTTAAAAAAAATGTAACTATTCAACGCCCCAACCGGCGAGGCGGTATATATTATAAAAGTAATTAAATATCAGCATGTTGAAATCTTGTTACTCCCCCCGGAAGTGGGGCTTTAGCCCCGCCCAAAAGTGTAATCAGCGGGACTAAAGTCCCACTTCCGAGAGCTGACTGTATTCAATATACTAAAACTACATTCCTAACAGGTATTCGCTGAATAGTTACAAAAAAACATTTTTTTGGGGAAGGGAAAGAGATAAGCAAGGTCTTGCGAATCTAACGTTCATAAATCGAGGGAACAAAAAAAACTCCCGTGAATCGAAGATGGTGTCCGACTCACAGGAGTTTATTAATACAGGGGCAATGCCCTTTTAACATGTTTACTATTTAGCGGCTGTAACCTTTGCTGGAGCCTTGTTTACATATTTAAAGAAAACCGGGAAGGCTACAAAGAAAGCGACACATATCAGATATTCAATACCTTTGATGTGGGTGTAATAATCAACAAGCGTATGCAGAGGCTTAACCATTCCGATCGCTACCATATATTGTCCTGCCAACTCGCTTACTGACCAGCCTACTGAAGAAAGGGCACTTACAAGGGCTGCTCCAACCCAGAGACACATAACTGAACCAGCTGCTAATATTATTCTTGATCCTGTTTTTGAAGTATTTTCTTTCATGGTGTTATCCTTATTTTTATTATGAGTGTTTTAATTTTCTTATTAGCTTAGCCGATTACTGCAGTGATATATCCCTGGACAACATTGAGAGGTCCCATGGAGATCATTGCACTTGCCAAACATGCTGTACCCCAGAGTCCAACGAGGGCTGCCATGGTCATTCCTAAACCGAGGGCAAATGTAGAAGTTTCGTATCCTGCTTCAATTTGAGTGTTGGTTGTTGTTTGTGTATTTGTAGTCATGGTGTCCTCCGTATTGGATTGATTTTATAATCATTGTTTGTTTTCTTACTTTCAATATAGCAGGATTGGTGCCAGTTTTGTTTTTCTCACACAGACGGAACCAACAAACATCATATCACTCTGATATTTTTAACTTTAAAACAAAACATACGCCAGCACACCACAACAACACTTGTGGTGTGTGAAGGTGTGGCGAGAATCAATTCTGTCGCATTGAACGAATAAAGTGTGGTTTTTATTCCACGTAAGTGTTGCAGGCTTTGCGGATAGGTGTGGCAAGGAGCTAACTGGTGAAGAATAGGAACCTCATCGGGTAAAAACCGGTAAGATTGATTTCTTTGCATAGAACGTACTGTTCGTCGCAGTTTCAGCATATTCATGATAGTGTTGATCCAGATTGCTGACACCCTCGGTAAAAGCACAGAAAGAAGTTTCACCAGAAACGATGGAAAACGTGAGAAATTGAACCATGAAATTATCCCTGATAGCCACACCTCATACCCATCCGACCTGCCCGCCCCTGGGCGTTGCTGTTCTCTCTTCTTATATACAAAAAGAACTTCCCGGAACGACTGTCTCAGTATTTGACCTGAGCCTGGAGTATTATCTAAAGAGTTTTGAGATCATCAAAGATGGTAGTTTTGGTATTCGCCTCTATAAGTGGGATGAGAAGACAACCGCGCACAACCTCGAGCAGGCAGTCTCTTTTTTGAAGAACTGGCAACCCAATCAAGCAGGTTTACAGGAATACCATCAATGGGCGACGATCTTTTTAAGTTTTGAAAATGTTTTTAACGCCTTTATGGCGGAAATGGCTGAAAAAGCCCTGACAGATCAGACCATCCCGGGAAGAATAGAGCTTTTTTTTGAAGAGTTGATTCAACCGGTGCTGGCGGCTAAGCCGGATCTGATAGGATTTTCAATTTTGTACCAGCAGCAGCTGGTTTTTGCCGCCCTCCTTGCAAAACTGATCAAAAAACAAAGCCAGGCAAAAATTGTGGTCGGTGGTGCAAAACTCAGCGTAATGGTCAATCCGGAAAATCTGCTGATCATCCCCCTTACCAGAAAAAAAGAAGCTATCCCCGAAATATTCGGCAAAGATTTTTTTGACTACCTGATACCCGGAGAAGGGGAACTGGGTCTCTACCATCTCTGTCAGTCAAAAAGCGACACGGATTTGGCCGATGTCCCCAATCTTGTCTACTTCGAGAATGATGAACTGCGCATTAACCCGCCAGGCATGGTAGAAATGGAATCATTACCCTATCCGGATTTTTCTCAGTTCAAACTGGATCAATACCTGACTCCGGAACCGGTCCTGCCCCTTATGACCTCACGGGGATGCCCTTGGGGAAAATGTTCTTTTTGTACCCACCATCACAGCTATCTTCACTATCGCACCCGCAGTATAGAAACGTGTGTGGAGGAAATCAAATTCCTGCAAAAGGAATATGACTGCAGCCTCTTCTATTTTTACGATGAGATGATCCCTCCCAGGCGCTTCCAAAGCCTGGCAACCAGGATCATTGAGGAAGAGCTGACTATTCATTATGGCGCCTACGCCAAGCCGGTTAAGAGTTTCACATCCGATCTCTGTGAACTTTTGCAACGTTCAGGCTGTCAGGTTCTCCAATGGGGAGTGGAGGCAGGCAGCCAGAGAGTTCTTGATTTGATGAGCAAGGGGACCGATATCCATGCAGTTGAAAAAGTTCTCATAAATGCTGCTGATGCCGGTATGTATAACCTGGTCTTTGTCCTCTTTGGGTTCCCCTCGGAAACAGTGGAGGAATTCCAACAAACCCTGAATTTGCTTGAACGTAACAGGGAATATATTCATGCACTCAGTTCGGGGACATTTGTTATGACCGAGGGATCACGAATCCACAGGGAACCGGAAACTTTTTCCATCAATAGCATTGCTAAGCGACCAAATGCCTCAAATCTCTATCCTATACTGGATTATACTGTCAATCAGGGAATGACAGAAGAAGAAGTCCGAAAGCAATACACCGCACAACATTCCTTCCTGGATACAATCCCCCTTTCACCTCGCCTTGGAACCTACCGTGAGCACCTGCTCATCTATGGAGCAAGGCGTGACTCAGAAGAAGGCATTATTTGATACTCATTTCAATACCCCATCTTTTTTGCCTGGAATGTGAAAAATCGTTGCCCTTAGAACAACTATAGGATATAGACAACCCTTCTTGAAGCCACAGGGAATCCCTGTGGCTTTTTGTTTTTAAGTAATTGTCTTCTCTTAAGCTGGTTCATCAAGAAATGAGATGCGTTTATCACTACAAACGCTAGCAACTCAGCCCTCTCCTATAAATAGAGGGTCATCTTTCAAGACGTAAATTCTTAAAGTTTCTTTCGGCACATGCCACTATGGATTTATTGATCCAAGGACGCCGGGAAACCACCTTGTAAAAAGATGGTAGCCGAGATTATAGCAGATCAACGCTGTCAGCTTTTCAATACCATTTTTCTACGTATACACCTTCAGAGTGTTCAGCTGACTCGATCCGGCCTATGGCCCATTGCGATTAGCAAGAGCACATAAAGTGTCTTTAACAAATGAAACGATTCAAATTAATAGAGAGAAAATCAGGCTCAATCAAAGATGATGTTCTTTCAGGCCTGACTGTTGCCCTTGCCCTTGTTCCTGAAGCGGTTGCCTTTGCCTTTATTGCTGGTATTTCACCACTAGTTGGACTGTACGGCGCGTTTATGATGGGATTGGTTACTTCAATAATTGGAGGTCGGCCAGGAATGATCTCCGGTGCCACGGGTGCGACTGCTATCGTTATGGTTTCCCTTGTGAAAATAGGCACTGAGATGGGTGGCGAAGGGGCAGGACTGCAGTATCTCTTTGCTACTCTTTTGCTGGCCGGGTTGATTCAAATACTAGCCGGAGTCTTTCGCTTTGGGAAATTTGTAAGGCTCATACCGCATCCGGTCATGATGGGCTTTGTAAATGGTTTGGCAATAGTGATTTTCACAGCTCAACTGGGGATGTTTAAAGAAGATGGCTTATGGATGCAAGGATCACAATTGTATACAATGCTTGGCCTGGTCGCCTTAACAATGGTTATCCTCTTCGTCTTTCCTAAAGTTACGAAAAAAGTACCGGCCGCTCTTGTTGCCATTGTATCAGTTTCCTTGCTCGTGATATTTACGGGAATTGATACCGCAACAGTTCTTTCATTTGTCCAGGCCAATGGCGGAAGTGGCATTCAAGGTGGACTCCCAGTGTTTAATGTCCCTGTTATTCCGTTGAATTTTGAAACCCTGGCCTTTATCGCACCCTATGCAGCCATTATTGCAGCAATCGGTTTAATCGAATCGCTGATGACCTTAAATCTTATTGATGGATTGACAAATACCCACGGGAATGCCAACAAAGAAAGTATCGCCCAGGGAACAGCGAATATCGTTAATGGCTTTATGGGCGGTATGGGTGGCTGTGCAATGATCGGTCAAAGTATCATTAATATCAAATCAGGTGGGCGGGGTCGACTGTCTGGAATTGTTGCGGCCTTATCCCTGCTTATATTCATTTTGTTTGGATCAACATACATTGAGATGATCCCCATTGCAGCACTTGTCGGGCTCATGTTCATGGTGGTTGTTGGTACATTCGCCTGGAGTACCTTCAGTGTTATTGATCAAATCCCCCTGGCAGATGCCTTGGTGATTCTCCTGGTGACTATTTTAACCGTTATGTTCGATTTGGCGTTAGCCGTTATTGCCGGGGTCATTGTTTCGGCGCTTGTCTTTGCCTGGGAAAATGCCCTGCGTATCCGGGCCAGAAAACATATTGATGCCAAAGGAGTGAAACATTACGAGATATTTGGGCCTCTCTTCTTTGGTTCTGTACAACTCTTCACCAGTAAGTTCGATGTAGAGAATGACCCTGACCAGGTAATTATCGATTTCAAAGAGTCACGGGTTGCCGATCACTCCGGCATTGAGGCAATCAATCAACTGGCCAAAAAATATGACCAAGCAGGAAAGAACATTTCTCTGTACCACCTCAGCCCGGATTGTCGAAAATTAATCGACAAGGCTGATAAACTCATCCGTGTCGATATTGTCGAAGATCCTGAATACACAGTGGTTGTGCAGGGGTTTGAGGACTACAGTGTCCCTCAGGGATAAATAATTCCCTCCTCCTTGAGAATCCTCAAGGAGGAGAAAAACAGGGATGAGGAAGTTAAGCCACAGCAGCCTTGGCCGCGGCAAGGGCGGCATCATAGTCGGGCTCTTCACTAATTTCCTTCACATACTGGACGTAGGTAACAAGCCCCTCCTTGTCAACAACCAGAACAACACGGGTAAGAAGACGTAACTCTTTCACCAGAGCTCCATACGCTTCACCCATGGATGCGTCCCTGTGATCGGACAGGGTCTGTACTGCATCAACCCCTGCCGCACCGCACCAGCGTCCCTGCGCAAACGGAAGATCCATACTCACGGCAAGGATGGCAACGTCACTCCCCAGAGCAGCCGCTTCACTGTTGAAACGTCTTGTTTCAGTATCGCAAACCGGTGTATCAAGAGATGGAAGCAGTGTCAGGACAAGAACCTTGCCTGCAAAATCGGACATGGCCGCGGGCGACAGATCATTTTTCAACAGGGTAAAACCAGGTGCCTTATCTCCAACTTTCACCTCATCGCCTACAAGGGTCAGGGGATTTCCTAAAAATGTGGCTGCTCCATTACGTTCAGTCATGATGTCTCCTTTAATTTTAGATTACAATCGTATCCCCGGACAACTCTCTCAATCCGGGGCAATATATCAGCCTCACCATTAGTAATAATAATCGTTAGCGAACAAGTCAAATAAAAAAACTTCAGAAAAAGGAAACAGTTGCATTCAGCGAACAATGCTACGATGGAGAACACAGTGTAGTACTCATTTGTTATGTTTTTAGTTCCGCTATTTTTTCTGTTCCCAAAAGACCTGTCAATTGAAGGAGTTCTCGTGCCTTCCTGATTAAAATGAAAATAGGACTTGTCGATTTTCATCCCAAAAAGATTTTTTTTTTAGTATAAGTGAATAATAAGTCAGTCCCCATTCGACTTCACGGATGTCTTTTTTTCATATCACCCCAGATAACCTTAGGGGGATACTCAGAAAAAATCATTTCAAACATCCCCAAATAACCAATACCGGTAACTATTCACCATGCTATTGAACGAAACAATATTTATCCGGAATCGGGGGACACGATCCAAATTCAAAAGACAAAGACGAATTGGATCATGTCCCCAGTTTCCTACCAGCGTATTCGTTATGCAATTCCGACTCAAACTCAATTTCGGTGAATAGTTACCAATACCGTATCATGTAACTATTTATTCACAATAACAACATAAACAACCTTTGGAGCCCCCTACCATGCCCCAACCGCCACATAACGCCAATATGAATTGGACCATTCTCTTTCTCTGCTGGCTTCTTGTCAGTCTCTCCACCGCAGGAAGTATATTTTTTAGCTCTGTTATGGAGTTTGCCCCCTGTGTTTTGTGCTGGTATCAGAGGATTTGCCTATTTCCTCTAGTCCTGATTTTAGGAGCAGGACTGGTATCTTTTGATAATAGTGTTGTCAAATATTCTCTTCCTCTGGCCATAGCTGGATGGCTGCTCGCCCTCTATCACAGTTTACTCTATTCCGGTATCATCCCCGAAAGCATACAACCTTGCAGCCAGGGTGTTTCCTGTACAGAGGAATACATTGATCTCTTTGGTTTTATCACTATACCAATGCTCTCTTTACTTTCATTTTCAGCAATAATTGCATTATTACTAATCTTACAAAGGAGAATGCCTAGATGAAAAATGCACTATTGGCCATTGCAAGCCTTGCCCTGATCTTTGGATTTATGTTCGTCAGTACCTGGTACAAAGACAGACAGGCAGAAAAATCAAGTTTTATGGCCAAAGAAAATATTACAACTTTCGTACGTGAGCATTCCCAGACACTTGGCAGTGACGATGCGAAAGTGTATATTGTCGAATTTATGGATCCTGCCTGTGAAACCTGTGCAGCCTTTGCTCCTTTTGTAAAGCAGATGATGGCCGATAATCCTGGAAAAATTAAACTTGTCCTTCGTTATGCACCATTTCATGACGGGGCCGATTATTTTGTTACGATTCTGGAAGCTGCAAAAAAACAAGGCAAGTACTGGGAAACACTCGATGCCATGTTTAAGTCACAACCATACTGGGCCAGCCACAGTAACCCGCAGCCTGAACGAGTGTGGGAGTTTCTACCCCAGGTGGGGCTCGACATGGAACAGCTTAAAAAAGATATGAATGATCCGGCAATCCCAGCACTTATTGCCCAGGATGTTGCCGATGCCAAGACCCTGGACGTGCGAAAGACCCCTGGGTACTTTGTTAATGGCAGACCTTTACAGGAATTTGGGTATCAGCAGCTCCAGGAACTGGTTAACTCTGAACTCCGGGCAGCTTATCAGAAATAGAAGTTAGACTTACGGACTATTATGAAGAAATTATCATCCTTTGCACTGTTACTCTCCTGTTTCCTTTTGCTCCTTGCGGGCTGTGGCCCTCCACCCGATGTAGCTGTAGTTGGTAAACCTGCTCCGGATTTCACACTTGTCGACAGACAGGGAAAAACCTGGACACTCTCAGAGTTAAAAGGCCAAGTGGTCTTTGTTAATTTCTGGGCTACCTGGTGTGCGCCATGCCGTGAGGAGATGCCTGCAATGCAGGAACTTCATGAAAAGCTGCCAAAGGATAAATTTAAAATGCTGGCCATACTCAACAAAGATGAGCCGGCTCTGGCAGACAGTTTTGCGGCAAAGCTTGGGCTAACCATGCCAATCCTCAATGACCAGGCCAATACGGTGGGTATAAAATATGGCCTCACCGGGGTACCCGAGACCTTTATCATCAACAAAAAAGGTATTGTTGTGAGAAAATTCCTTGGTCCTGCTCAATGGAATGCTCCTCGCTATATTCAAATGATAGAACAATTTATGGAGCAGTGATGAAGAAGAAAAAAAACCAGGCAGCAAAAATCCGTAGAGCACCATTTGTGGCAATATTTATTTTTCTTGTCCTTGGAGCAGTGGGTATCAGCCTGGGTGAGCCGTCACGAGTCTTTGAACAGGCCACCCGAATCTGTCTCTCATGTATAGGAATAGGCTAATGGAATTCGTACGCAAATGGGTCCAGGCCCTGTTTTTTCTTATCACAAACGGCTACTGGAACTTCCCCGTCACTAAAGGAATATACCAGGGGCCGCTGAAGGTAATCTGTTCACCGGGACTAAACTGCTATTCCTGCCCTGCTGCCACAAGCTATTGCCCACTTGGTGCTCTGCAGCAACTTTTGGGCGGGATTCGCCTGGCTCTTGAAAATGGTCAGGTCTATGTCGGATTTTATGTTATTGGTGCCATGGGTGCAATTGGGAGCTTTGTTGGCCGAATGATCTGTGGCTGGGCCTGTCCGTTCGGCCTTTTTCAGGAACTACTCCACAAAATTCCTTCCCCTAAGTTTGGCATCTGGCGACCATTACGCTTTATAAAATATGGACTCTTACTTTTTATGGTTGTGCTCCTCCCTCTCTTTGCAGTTGATGCCTTTGGATTTGGTCAGACGTGGTTTTGCAAATATGTCTGTCCGGCAGGCACCTTAGAGGCGGGACTCCCAATGCTCATTCTCCAACCGGACCTTCGGGCAAGCCTGGGCTTTCTTTTCCTGAACAAGCTAGTTATCCTTATCTTTTTTATTTCCTGGTCAGTTGTGGCCAGTAGACCTTTTTGTCGAACAGCCTGTCCCCTTGGAGCCTTTTATGCGCTGTTCAGTAATATAAAACTGGTCAAACTGCGTCTCGATACTGAAAGATGTACCCAATGCGAGGCCTGCCATGCTGTTTGTCCCATGGGAGTACATTTTAATGAATCGCCAGACGATATGGAATGTATTTCCTGCCTTGCCTGTAGTAAGGCTTGCAAATTTAATGCAATTTCCCTTGAAGTTGGAGGCATACCCATCAGTAATCAGGCCCCCTATCGACCACAAAAAGTTCACCTGGAACAATAATGGAGAATAACAAAACTCCTTCCCCTGTAGTTGAAGATGGCCAGGATATGCAAGACGGTATCCAGGAGAAAGGTAAACATGGCTGAAAAGCTGCAACGTTTTCTTCTATTCCTGCAAAGGGAAAATGTAATAAATCTACTGGTCGTCATTCTGGTCATTGTTCTCAGCAGCGGAGCTTTGATCTCATTTTTTGAACCGGATCTTTCCTTTGCAAGTGGTATCTGGTGGAGCATTGTCACTCTCACCACCGTTGGCTACGGCGATATCTCGCCAAGCACCATGGAAGGAAGAATCCTGGCTGTACTCATTATGTTTTTCGGCATCGGCCTGCTCGGCACTTTAAGCGCCACTCTTGCCACTCTATTAATACGTAAACGAATGAAGGAGGACAGGGGAATGTGCGCATCTACGGTCGACAATCATATTATTATCTGCGAGTGGAACCATCGAACTCGAGCCATAATCAAAGAACTGCGAGCCGATCCCCAAACGAAAAGCACACCTCTTGTCCTGATTGCAGATATTGAAGAAAAACCAATTGATGACAGCAACCTGTTTTTTATCAGAGGAACGGTAAACGAGGAAACTCTGGAAAAAGCCAATCTGCAAAAGGCTCGCACCGTGGTGGTACTCGGTGATGATTCGGTAGAAATAACGGCCCGAGATGCCAAGGTTGTTCTCTCCACTCTCACCATAGAAAGCATGAACCCCGATGTTTATAGCGTGGTAGAGCTGGTTGACAAGGCCAATGAACAACATTGTCTCCGGGCCAATGCCGATGAAATCATTGTTGGCAGTGAACTAAGCAGCAACCTGATAGCGAGTGCCGCCAGTGATCATGGCATCAGTAAAGTGATCTCCGAACTTCTCAGCAGCCGTTACGGCAACGAGTTTTACTCCATGCCACTCCCGGAGAATATGATCGGATGGAAATTTATCGACGTTTTCATGACCATGAAAACACAATCCAAGGCCACAGTCTTAGGCGTGCAGGAGGGTAACACCGGGGAGTTTATCTCAAATCCTGATGGCGATTTTCATGTTTCCAGGGAGGACAATCTACTGGTGATTTCTAAAGATAGAGACACTCTGTAAAGACTTTTTCAGAAGTAATGGGGATTTTTTTTCACAAAACCATTCAGCATTAGATCGACTTGTGATAAAATAAAAGAAACTTCAACCAAGAGGTGCTCAATGACACACGAAAAAACACATTGTCAAATCTGTGAAAAAGAAGTTGATTCCTCCTCTCTCAACACCTGCCATGGCTGTGGCAAAAAATACTGTCCCGAATGCAAGAGTACATCCACTGATCAGAACTATTGCATGGAGTGTGTAGGGATGAGCGGGGTAGTGACCCACAAATAGCCTTTTTGTGACTTCCCCCTAAAACGAACACAAAAGAAAAACTGTCCGGAGTGTGTGTCCAGCTGATTTGTCGAAAGACAGCTGCGCCACACTTCCCCTATCTCAGAGATGAATTCTCAGCTACCGGTTCCATATCCAACGAAATTGAATCCAGCTCAGCGTCATCATTTGTGCTGGCCAGTTCATCAACGCGTAAAACACCTTCAAGAGTCAAATAATCAATTCTTTCATAAAGAAGAATATCTTCACTCTTGGAAATTTTTTTGACAAAAAAGGAAAATGAACCTGTTTGCCACGACAGGATCTCAAAAAACACAGCCTTGACCTGCTTTTTATAGACCTCCACCAGATCTTCCTGACGCAGATATTTTTCTTCAACCAGTATTTTTCCAATCCTGGAACTGGATGTTCGACACAAAGAGAGGGCGTTCAATAACTGTTCATTGGTTATGTAGTTCTCCTCTATCAGACGTTGGCCAATTTTCATTTGATTGTTTTCAAGATGACCATATATCAGAATTCCATTTTGAACAAAAAGAACCGCTGAATTAGTTGGGGTTTCGAGTTGCAATTCACCATATAATCCGGCATGACCTATAAGTTGCATGAGATTCTCAATTGTCACAACAGAAAGATCACCCTGAAAGGCAATAGCGTTTTTTTGCTTATATTTTATTCCCATGTATATAATCTAGAAGAGAAAACTTGATTCGTTTTTTAAGGTGAACATCTGGCTCCTGTGAAAGGAGTATCCATGTAAAGCAACTTATCACTCTGATATTCAGTGTGCCCTTTCATATAAAACATATCTCACGAAAAGTTCAAATAGGCATATCACCTATTTCCCTGAATTCCTTGAAAGAAATAACTCCTCAACAAAAGTCAAAAACATGACGAAGAGTATTAAGAGGGATCACAGAGTTCTACTGTGAATCAACAAATTCGTGATTACAGCAAATTAGTCATGTGGCTCGGAAATTGCTATGATGAGTGGCGGAGGAACATTATGTTCGAATATCAGATACAAAAAGGCGACACCATAACACGAGTTACCCGGCAACTCGACACGAACTGGGAAACTCTGCGCAGAAACAATCCAGATGCGGTGGGTCGTTCAGCAAAAAACGGCAACTGGTTTCTCAAAGAGGGAGCCACCATACACACGGAAAACTCTTTTGCACAATCATTACAAGATGCTGCGCAGCAGCAAAAACCGGCAATCGCAGCTGCTCCGCCCATATCTATCCCCAGAAACAACAGTAAAATTGTGTTTCCAGCCCCGCAACTTCCCCCCGATACTCTTCTGCAAGAGTCGAACAAACCTGGACAAATAGTTGAACATACTATTCAGGCAGGCGATACCCTCTGGGCACTTGCCGTAAAAATATACCATGTTCACATCAAGGATATCATGGCCGAGAATAGCATAAGTGACCCAAAAACACTGCAGATAGGGCAAACAATCAAGATTCGCCTGCCTCAAAACAGTGGAGAGGAACCCGTCGTTGCCAGTTGGTACGGAAAATTTTTCCATGGGAAACCAATGGCCAATGGAGACATCTACGACATGAACGCCGCAACGATTGCCCATAAGGAAATACCCCTTGGGACCAAGGTAGAGCTCAAAAACACTGAAACCGGGGAAATGGTCCAGGCGGTGGTTACAGACCGCGGCCCTTACATAGACGGGAGGGATGTTGATCTTTCCTATGGCCTGGCGAAGAGGCTCTCACTTGTAGAACAGGGCGTTGGCAGTCTGATAATGCGAGTCCTGTAATCACAGGATATGATATGTCAGGAGTCGCCGTATTCCTGCTCATCAATATATTGCACACCTTCCATAATCAGCCCCATGAAACCACCAAAAGGTTGTTGATTTTCCAACTCTGCAGGAAGTCCCTTGGTGTAGGAAAAATGACCATCTTTCTTTGCCAATAGTGCAAAAAGAGCTTCTTTGTCCTTAAGATTACGATACCTAATCTGGATGAGTTCCCCTTCGTTAAAAAGGACTGTGGCCTTAGCATCGTCAAAAAGTAATTCTATACGACCTGTCTTCTGACTGGTATTCATCAGCTGTAAAAGCTCCACGATACTTATTTCATCAAGCTCTCCCGCCATCCCCGAAGTAATATTACCGGAACGTAAGGCCATGGACTGGGCACGATCCACAAGCATTTTCAGAAGGAACAACTGTAATACGGGATATTTTTTCAAAACATGTTTGAAATTCTTGATGCTTAACAGCGCTGCTTCTGTTTCATGCAGGGAATGAATGGAGCAGGAGACCGGCTCACCGGACAAGAGACTCATCTCACCAAAAATTTCTCCCTTTCCCATTTCCGCAAGTCGCAGACCGTCATCTCCGATCACCCCAACCTTCCCGGAAAGTAAGATAAAAAGATGGGCACCTGGATCCCCTTTCTTCAGTACGACTTTATCCTTATCGTATTGCTTTAACTCAAGAAGTTCGGCAAGATCGTACAGAGCCCCATCATCCAGGGATTCAAAAAGTTGGAAATCACGAAGCTTACTATAGAATTTATCGAGATGTTTTTTCCGCCTCAGCTCTTCTGCCTCGGAAAGAAGCTTCATCTGCAAAGTGGAAAAGCCTTTTTTCTTTTTGTATTCAAACTGGATCAATCCCTGACACCCGCCACAACTAAATATGGACCTTTTCGGACCCAGCTGGGAAAATTGTTGAAAACTCTCTTTCTTCGCTGTTATCTCGATAAGTTTTTCAACAAGAATCATGCAGACCGATTTTGCCTCGGGCAAAACGGCACAGAGAGCCTCCACCTTCAGTTCTTCACCGATATTATAAATCGGGCAGGATCGCTCTTCAGTGACAACGAAAATGGCATCTCGGAATTTTTTTTGCTGCTGCACAGGGCCTCCGAACTATTAATTATTCAACTTTCTGAGAGTGTGTTAATAAATTGATTTATTAGGTACTGCTTAATGTCTTTAAAATATACCAGGCTGAAGACTTTTAGACCAAAGACTGAAGGTAAAGAACAAACATTATCAATCCTTCAGCCTTCAACCTAACTGCTTGTCACGAAGACACCGCAATCTCAGTATTTCATATCAACCCGGAAGCTTGAGTTAGTTATAAAATATTTATTCCTTTTTATTCAACCTGGAACACTTTGTATCTTCAGTGTATTCCTTCCACATGGGATCTTCATACTGATCATGACAACCTACGCACAATCCTACCCTGAGAATATCACGCAACTCTTCCTTATTAAAGGGACGCAGGTCGGCTCTTGATCCATGCTGCAGAGCCTTTCCATCAATATCCACAAAGGCGTCAAAGGGGACTGTTTTTCCTTTCAGGGTATCCACTCCCTGATCAAGACCAGCAAATGACCATACTCCATTATCATCAACGGAAACAGTCCCTTCACCCAGGCCCACAGTCTTCGTTGATTGATGACAATCGACACAACTTCTGCCCTTAGCCTGGGTGGTATGTGGATTGATGGCCGCCATGGTAAAACGATTAAATCCACCCTCAACGTTGCCATCCTTATCAATGAGAGTCACAATGTCCTGGCAACCCGGGGTGACAATAACCACCTCATCTTTCCACACTGCAAGCATTGGCTTTTCGTAACGAATATAGGAGCGCCCCTCTTCCCACATTCCCGGAGTCTCTTCAAGAGTTAGTTTATCCAGATGTTTCTGGGTTTCATCACGCTTGGCGTGGCAGCCATAACACTGAGGTACCCAGGTTGAATGGCAGGCTTCACAGGTTACCCGTTTATGGCCGCTAAAATCACAGACACCTTTTTTAGGCCCGACCAATGGATAGACTTTGTCATTAACCCGCCCGGTCATCTGATATTTCCCGTCTTTTTTAGAAATATTGCTCACCGGGTCACCCTTGCGGGTAATTCCGGGTTTTTCCGAATGGCACATCTCGCAGGAAATCTCGAGCTGCTCCTCATAATGGGCATAGCTTGTACCATCACCCATTATCTCATTTTGAGTATGACAATCTATGCAGGCCATCTCCTTCTGATGATGAATATCGTCTGCAATCTCCAGATAAAAGCGCTGTCCTGGAAGCTGTTTAGATGTCATTCCACCATGTTCATAGGGCGTGCCATAGCCCTCCGATTCAAAAATGCCGGTGTAGGAAATTCCGATACGTCCGGATCGGTTATGGCAGCGTATACAATTTTCTTCAGCCACTTTTTTTATGATAAGTGGATGAGCCTTCTTTTTCTCAGTTTTTGTTGCATCACCAAAACCCGCCACTCCCTGCAACTCCTCTCCTTCGGGCAATTGATAATGGCAGGCAGAACAGCCACCGCCCTTTTCATTGAAAAAATCGGGAGCGCCCGGAAGATCATTTTTCTGTTTCCAGAGATGACAGGTGGCACAAAGTTTCCTGAAATAGTCGAGTGCCAGGGATGTTTCGCCACTGTTTATCAGCTGCTCAACGGTGAGATCCGTATCCTGAGAATCGCTTTCCCCCCAGTAAAAAAGCAGTGTCCCGATGATACCTCGATTGGTGGCCATAAGTGAATTCATCACCCTTTTAACATCCGTGGGATGACAACCCTCAACCCCGCATGTCTTCTCCACTACCCGTAAATCACCGGGGTTAATGACCATCCCCTTATGGGCCAGCTCTTTATCGATAGCCAAGCCATCTCCAAGATGGCATGAGGCACAGCCAATCACCCGTGGATCATGGGCAGGATCGAGCTTTTCTTCTTTATGACAGGAGAGACACATATCAATACGGCCACTGGTGGTAATATGCACCTGATCCGGCCTCTCCGTCAACAGCTCACGACCGATGAGCACCCCCACAACGATAAGGAGAAGCAGTAAAAACAGCTGTTTCCTGAACGACCAGCCATTACTGTTTATTTTTTCCTTTTTACTCATCCATCAACCTTGAAAGTTCTGCGCATTGGGAAACCTGCGCCCATAGCCAAAGGCCTTACTGGTGACCCTTAGGCCCATGGGTGCCTGTTTCCGTTTATACTCATTAATCCGCACCCGACGCAGAACATCGACGACCAGCTCTTTGTCAAAGCCATACCCGGCAATCTCCTCCACGCCAAGATGTTCCTCAAGATGCAATTCCAAAATCCGATCGAGGATTGCATAATCGGGAAGATCATCCTGGTCACACTGATCAGGTTTCAACTCTGCAGTGGGCGCCTTCGTTATGGTACGAAGGGGAATAAGCTCTTTGTCTCTATTAATATAGCGGGATAACTCGTACACCAGCTGCTTGGGAACGTCTGAAATTACCGCCAGCCCGCCATTCATATCTCCATATAAGGTACAGTAACCGACGGCCATCTCACTTTTATTCCCTGTAGAAAGCAGCAGATGGCCAAATTTGTTGGACAGGGCCATAAGTAAATTGCCGCGAATACGGGCCTGGAGGTTTTGCTCAGTAAGATCAGAAGAAGGAACCGGGGAATCACCAAACAGAGGCCCCAGACTCTTCTTAAAAGCGCTGAAAAGATCACTGATGGGAATCACCTCAAATCTGCAGCCTAGATTCTCCGCAAGCCCCCTGGCATCCTCCATGGAGTCATCTGAGCTGTAGGGCGACGGCAGGGCAACTCCTAAAACATTTTCGACACCAAGTGCCTTAACGGCAATGGCTGCAGTGAGCGCCGAATCAATACCACCTGAAAGCCCAAGCACCACGGAACGAAACCCACATTTTCTGACATAATCACGAACCCCCATAACAAGAGCATCACATACTGCAGCCAGACTATCTTCTTCAGATGGTTCATGTAAAGCCCCACTCCAGTCATCACTCTCAACAATAAGCATATCCTCCATAAAGCCACGGGCTTTTGCCTTGATGGTTCCGCACTCATCCATCAACATACTACGCCCGTCAAAGAGCAGTGAATCCTGTCCACCCACTTGGTTCACGTAGAGCAGTGGAACCCTGTGCCGAGTACAGATCGTTTTAAAAAGACGATGACGAACGGATTCCTTATCACGCTGAAAAGGAGATGCTGAAATATTGATAAGACAATCTATTCTGTTGCCATGGGCGAAAAATGTTTCCACGGGATCAGTTTCATATTCGCCAATTTCAGAGTGCCAGATATCTTCACAAATGGTAACGCCAAAACGCAGGCCTCCACACTCGATCACGGTAGAAGTTGATCCCGGTTTAAACCAGCGTTTTTCATCAAAAACATCATAGGTGGGCAACAGCTGTTTCTGTATCCGTTGTACAATGGAACCTTTCCGAATAAAAAAGCCACTATTGTATAACTTTTTTCCGCTGCCCTGCCCGGCCCTCCTTTCAATGCAGCCAAGAAGGACATCGATCTCAGGCAATTCGGAGCAGAGCTGTAGGAGAGTCTTATTATGAGCTGCAAGATATGCCGGTCGTTCCAGCAAATCGTAGGGGGGATATCCGGACAGAGCCAGTTCCGGAAAAATAATCAGCCCACATCCCTTGTCCCGTGCTTCACGGCAGGCATCAAGAATTTTCCGGCGATTATGGGAAAAATCACCAATCACCGGATTTATTTGTACCAAGGCTATTTTCATATATTCTTCAAAACAAAAAAAGTTACTGGAAACTCACTTATTACAGGCTCTTTTACCACATTCCTCCTTGATGGCCAAGTATTGACACAATGCCAATTAGCGATGGAACCGTAAAAACTCTTCATCTTCTTCGTTGCTACAAAATGAAAATCATTACGACATACCTTAGTATGCCGAAATAATTTAAATTTTGTGCTCCTCGAATATGAGTTTTTTTCACGAATCCATCGAAAAGCCACAATATAATATTCTTCATAGTGATAGTAACCCGAAAAGTATGCGTTCCCGTGAATTACCTGAAATCACTCAACAGTCACCTAACAATCAATGTAGTTACACATATCATATCAATAAGTTAAAGCTAAATTTCATTTCATTTTCTACGGAGGTTTGCTAAGATGATACATCTTAGGGAGTTTCACCATAAAGCGAAAATGACAGTTCACTCCATTATACAGGTTGTCAGCGCCAATGACTCAACATGATAAGGCCGGTTCTTCCGAAGCCAAACAGCACCTGCAACAAAATATCCTCCATGCTCTTAGCAGTGCCCCCGGCGACTCAACTGAACAGTGCCGTTGCCTGCTGCCCTTCTTCGATGGCACCCAAAAAGATACCTGCAAGAGAATACTCCATAATCTCGTCCAACTAACTTTCACCCAGGATAATGCCTGTAAATATTGGAATGCCATTGTTAAACATGCCGATACAATGCAGAGCAGTCTGAATCGTAAAATTGGTTTGGCCACTGCCGCCTGTGATTATTTCAGCACCGTCCAGCCATACCTCAACAACCCGAAATTAATAGAATTTAACCGATACGAAGAAACTCTAAAGTCTGCCCATCAGGATTACCTCACCGGACTGTTGAGCAGAGGGGCATTTCAAAGTTCATTTGACCAGGAAATGTCACGGGCCAAGCGGCACAAGCACAATACGACCCTCATCTTTTTCGACCTTGATAACTTCAAAGAAGTTAATGACTCTTATGGCCACCTTGCGGGAGACGAAGTCCTCAAACAGGTTGGGGAAATCTTTCTCAATTCAAAACGTAAAGAAGATTTCGCCTGTCGCTTTGGTGGAGATGAATTCGTAATCTTACTTCCTGAAACAAATAAATTTATGGGATTACTGGTGGGGAATAAGCTTCTCGATCAGATCAACACTCTGGTTACCCACTATGAGGGGGAGGAAATCTCTGTTACCTGTAGTGGTGGCTTGGCTTCTTTTCCACTGGACAGTCGTGACGGGCAGGAATTGCTACTCTGCGCAGATCGAGCGCTATACCAAGCCAAGAGCCGTGGCAAACATGTACTCAATCTGTTTTCAGAGGAAAAAAGGATCTTTACAAGAATTAATTTTGAACAAGATATCACCATACGACCACTGGAAAATGACAAACAGGGCGAAACCAGTAAATCAAAAAACATCAGTGAGTGTGGAATCCTTATCTCCAGCGACAACAGCTACCACATTGGGACACTACTGGAATTAAAGATCCCCATACAGGAAAATTCAATTCTGACAATAACCGGTTCTGTTGTACGAGTCGAACAATTCGATACAGATCTCTACGATATCGGGCTCAGCTTCCTCCAGCATGATTCCAGCAGCGATACCACCCGGGCTATTGCTGATTACATCATACAGCAACTTGCCTATTGACTGTTACAATCCAACTTACCCCGAAAGGCTTCTGTGGATAATCAAAAGCTTAGCCAAGCACAAGAAAAGGAAACAAAACAGCTCACAGAGCTTCTTGGATTCATCTATCTGGCTCTCAAAAATATCCAGATCTACCCAGCTGGACATTCTCTTGTAAAAAACAGACTTATCATCGCCCACCAACACCTTAGTAAACTCCTTAACACCAAAGAGACAATCCTCTTCGGCATTGCCAGAAATGTCATAATTTTCAATGAACATCCCATTGGTGAAGACTCTCAGGCCTGCTCTATACTAGCAAAAATTCTCAGCAGCCATGAAGTCGCCTCACTCAGCTTCTCGAAGGGTATCAGCCAGCACTCTCTTTTTCAGTTTTTTAAAGCCGCGGGGGAACTACCAGAACAAAAACAATCGGAAAAAAGTCTACAGCAGGAACTTTCCACGCTCAACCTTCCTCATATTAATGTGGAATTCATTAATTATAGCTATTTTGATAGTAGCAGCAAGACGAGTTCCAACACAGGCAAAGGCGAGGCCTTAACCTGGCTCTCATTCACCCAGAAATTGACCAGTGGAATCCTTGGCTATTCCGGAAACGATGGAGCCAGCGACACTGGCAATAAGAGTGCTGCCCCCGAAGCACTGGCTGCAGCCATAAACAAACATGCTGCCAAACAACCGGAAATTGTAATGCAGTTCGCCTCCCTTCTTGATCAAATGTTGAAACAATCCTCACAGGACGGCTCTTCTCCAGCGTCCTTCAGTGGCCGGGAACTCGATAAGATCTTAGTGTCATTAAATCCAGAGATCCGTACACAATTCCTCAACACAACCCTGGAACGCTGTGATCAAAACATGAGAAACAGCAACCCAGAAACGATACTGGAAACATTTTCTGACTCCGTTGTAATGGACATGGTGCAACAGATAAACAAAAAGAATGTCCGCGTGTCTCCTGCATTACTTAACCTTATCAAGAAAATTTCCACAATACGATCCACCCCAGGCCCTGCTACACCTGCAGCTGCCGACCGGAAAAGAAATATCAGCAATCTTCTGAACCCGGAAAGCTACAATAAACATGTTGACCCAGGCTACCATAACACTCTCCATCACCTTGCAAAATCTTCAGTACCACCAGATTCGCGTCCTACGAGTTTCCCCTTGGATGAACATCTGGGGACCCTGAGTGAAGACAGCTTAAATAGACAAATTGTTCGTGCGACACTCCTTCTGATGGAGCAAACCGAGAATGAAAAAGACTATTTTGACCTTGCCGCAAGACTCATGGAAATATGTCTGGAACTTCCTGACACAGGGACCTATGATCTCTTATTAACAACTGCCAGAACTCTCAATCAGCAGGCAATAGTAAAAGATGATACCCTCGCCAGCAAGGCTGCGGCTGAATGCATTGAGCGACTAACAACAATCGAGTTCCTCGACTATGTCTATTCAATCCTGCCCGAAGCAACGGATCTGGAGAAACAGACTGCAATAAAGTTGTTCGAACTCTTCTGCCCTGGCATCATCGATAAGCTCCTCAAGATATTCTATATGAAACCAAAAGTATCTGAGGATGACCCACTTGTCTCCATCTTCAAGACATTCAGACTTGAAACACTCACAAAAGTTTTCACAGTCCTCCCCAAAACAACCACTATCAATATACGCAAATTACTTACCCTGGTCGGATACCTTGGCCTCCAGGGAACAGTCCGTCTCCTCCATCCATTTCTGGATAATGACGACCCGGATGTCAGAATCAAGGTTCTCAACCTCCTACTTCCCATTAATGACGCTGAAGCAATTGCCACCCTGATATCTATGCTGGAATCAGAAAACGAACATACAGTAAATACTGCTATAGAGGTTTGTAACACTCATAGTCCGCCAGCCTGTGTTCCAAGTCTTCTTAATCTCCTAGACTACCAGTTTGTCAAACAGACGAGTATTGAAAGAAACAGAAAACTCTTCCTGATACTCAGTCATATTGGTGACACCAAAGCACTGCCATGCCTTGAAAAAATCGCCTTTACGAAGTGGCTTTTTAATAGAAAACAGATACTAACCATGAAACGGATTCTCTTTTATTCTTTGAAAGGGTATAAAAATAGGGATAGAATACAATTGGTGAAGAAAGGACTGCAGATAGATGATGACGAGATTCACAAAATATGTAAGGCACTTCTCCCTACCCGATAAAGCACCCAGAAAGAGCCATGACACCACTTGGAATCAAGCGACAAAGTAAACTCCAGCAGCAGATATTCAACACACTTTATTTGCTGAGGATAGTCATCAGTAATACTCGCCTCTATTCTCCTAACCATCCCAAAACCAGAGAAATGATCACTGCAGCACACAGCAGTCTCTACAAAACCCTAATAAACACCAAGGAATTAACCATCCTTGTCATTGATAATGATTTAATCATCAACAACAAAGCCATTCGTGCCGAAGAAGCTGATTATTTTTCTCTTTTTATCACAGTTCTTAAGCAGAAAGACATTGGCCGCATTGTGTTTAGAAAAGGGGTCACGCTCAAAGAACTGACCCGTTTTCTTTTCGATCTTGCATCCCCTGAAGCCAAAACCGTATATAGCAGCCATACTATTTCCTCGGGAAAGCTTAAGCTCTCAGAAGATCCTAGCGATAACTTGTCCCCAACCGACTCACCCTTTGCAATAAATAACCAGGGTAAGTCAGGAGATGAAGCTCTGAGTCTCATTGCAAAATTAAAAACTCTGTCCACCAAACAACTGCGTCTCGCGCAGGAACTCTACTTCTCCATCAGGAAAGAACAGGATTTTGATCTGCGCGGAGTACAGGACACTATGTCTTCCTTTGTGAATATCTTCTCCAGGAATCTGAACCCACTTTCTCTACTCACCACCCTGAAAACGAGCGATGAATACACCTTCACCCATGTAATCAATGTTTGTATTCTAACCTTAGCCCAGGCGGAATCACTTGGGTTTACCGATCAGCATCTCTACGATATAGGCATTACTGCCACACTCTACGATATAGGAAAGACCTTTGTACCTGAAGAAGTTCTGAATAAGGCAGGAAAGCTGGATATTGAAGAACAAAAAACTGTAAAAGCACATGCAATGAAAGGAGCAGGATATTTACTCAACCACGACGATGCGCCCAAACTAGCTGTACTTGCAGCTCTTGAGCACCATATCCGTTTTGATGGTGGTGGTTATCCTGATATCGGCAAGACATGGGTCCCAAATATTGTAAGCCAAATGATCGCAATTGCCGACACCTATGATGCCATGCGATGCAGCAGGCCTTACCGCAAAGCAAGCTCAGAAAAAGTCATCCTCGATATCCTGATCAAAGAAAAAGGATTGCATTTTCATCCTTTCCTTGTTGATAATTTCATTTCCATTCTCTCTAGAAACACAGCCCTTCGCCACTGACGTTTCTATGATATGCTTGATGGAATCGTAATAAGCGTAGACTTCGAGAACTCCCTACCCATGAATTAATCCTTAGCCCGTTCACTGAATTGATCCAATCCAGTTCAAATTGTTTGCATCCGTAGTTATACCTTTCCGCCGCCTGGAGATTCTTCAGGTCTCCCCTGTTCCTCGTCTAGAAGTTCCTTCATATCCATGGCATGATCAAAGTCAGAAATTTCCTGCTCATTGAGGATCAGGTCTTTCAAGGCAAAGACCTGGAGACGACTGGACTGGCTGAAGAGGCGGTTAGCAATAAGCAGGGAGGCTATTTCCAGCTCATTAATACCTCCTTCGGCAGCTTTTTTCATCACGGTACCAAGAAAGCGTTTATCCATCTGTTCAATATGGACCACGGTTCGCAATAGGCCATGGTATTGCTGCTGTGGATCTTCAAGTTCCAGGAAGCGATTGATATCGTGATACAATTCCATCAGACGGCGTCGAAATCGCTTATACTGGCGATTCAGATATTCATTTTCGGAAGCATCAAATCCTTCAAGATCATGGCTCAGTCCTTTTATGTTTTTGATGGAATTCATAATATTGCGCGAGGCATAAGTCATTCGTTCCAACTCCCTGGCTTCTGACTCTTCAAGCTGAGCACTGAGAAGTTTTGCGTAAAATCCGATTATCTCTCCATGCAACAATTTCACATTTTCGTAAAAATCAGGAAGCCTCTTTAACTTGTTTCTTCCGGCCTCAAAAGGAAGACTGTGATCAAACACCAGCTTTTCATCAACCCTGAAAGTTCTGAGTCCATATACTTGACATTCCTGAAAAAGATGGAGAATCTCTTTTCTAAGAGATGCAGTGGCAGCTTCGGGAACTTCCGTGGGAGTATCCTGAAGATACACAGTGAGAACCTTCCTGTGATCGGGAAAGACAGTGTTCAGGGAACGAGCAAGAATTCCAATAAAGGGAACAAATATAATCACCCCAAGAAGGTTAAAAATGGTATGAAACAGGGCCAGCCCCATCACCGCATTGGTATTTATATCAATAAACTGGGCTACCAGTCTGGAGAGTGGCTGCAGGGCAACAAACGCTACAATACCGGTTGTCAGGTTAAAAATGAGATGACTGGTACCCACTCGTTTTTTCGACTGGGTACCACCTATGGAACCGAGGAGAACGGTGACAGTCGTGCCGACATTGGATCCAATGACCATGGCCAAGGAAGTATCAAAAGTTATCAAGCCACTACTGAGTGCAGTGAGGATAATCGCAATAGAGGCCGAGCTCGACTGCATTAGAGCTGTAATCATAATACCAATAAGGAGATACAGCCAATTTCCGTAATCAGCAAGAGCGGCAAGATCAATATGCTGAGCATAATTTGCAACCCCGGTCTTCATAAAATCGAGTCCCAAAAAGAGAAACCCGAAACCGAGTAGCAACCTGCTTCCCTGAAAAACCTTTGAAGTAGTACCAAAAACAATGTAAAGAAACCCGCCTGCCGCGATCAGTGGCAAGGCAAAGACCTCTATTTTCAGCTTAAAACCAAATGTGGCGACAATCCAGGAAGTGCAGGTTGTACCGAGATTGGCCCCCATCATCACTCCGATCCCATTTTCCATGGTCATCACCCCGGCCCCTACAAAGGCCAGGACCATAAGGGATACTGCCGAACTGGACTGAAGAATTGCGGTGATAAAGGTACCGCTACCAATAGAGCGTAGCCGCCCATTCGTATAATAACGAATCATCTTACGAAAGGCCCTGCCCGAGAGAGCCTTGACAGAGTCCTCCATAAGAAACATGCCATAGAGGAAGATGGAAAGCCCGGCCAGCAATTTCCAGAGATCTAAGGAACCATTCATAGCGTAAGTGAATTTAAAGGGGTTAATATTTCCATTGTTCTCTTACAGGACAAATTATCGAGAAGAAAACACAAAAGACAGAACACTCTCTGTACTACAGAAAGCGCCCATAAGGATATTTTTTTTCAAAAACCAGGCAAATTCCACTACATGTTCTCCTGCTTAAGGAGATATAGATCCAGCTGTACCACCGTTCCTATGCCTTGGATTCTCCTGCCACACCTATCCGTAAAACCTGCAACACAAACGTTGAATACATACTACGCTTTTTAAATCAAATACCGCACATCTGACCTTCGCGACACCTTCAGCCCCACATGTGTTGCATGGCAGCGCGGACACACTGGCACCGAAATATAAACACAATATCAACACGATACGGAGCTGTAAATTTATTCCACGCAAGAAGCCAAAACTGGCATCATTACTGCTAAAGAAACGGTAAGAAAACAAAATATATTCTAAATATCCAATCCATACGGAGGACACCATGACTATAAACACACAAACAACAACTAACACTCAAATTGAAGCTGGATACGAAACTTCCAAGTTTGCCCTTGGCGTAGGAATAACCATGGCTGCTTTCGTTGGAATCTGGGGAACTGCATGTCTTGCAAGCGCGATGATCAGCATGGGACCTCTCAATGTTGTAAAGGGATACATCGCAGCGGTAATCGGATAAGACAACGTCAACAAAACATTTAACTAAAACTTATAAGGATAACACCATGAAAGAAAATACTTCAAAAACAGGATCAAGAATAATTTTGGCAGCAGGTTCAATGATGTGTCTCTGGGCTGCAGCAGCGCTTACCAGTGCCCTCTCAAGTGTTGGTTGGTCAGTGAGTGAATTGGCAGGACAGTACATGGTTGCAATCGGGATGGTTAAACCTCTGCATACGCTCGTTGACTACTACACACATATCAAAGGTATTGAATATCTGATCTGTGTAGCCTTCTTCGTTGCCTTCCCAGTCTTCTTTAAATATGTCAACAAAGCTCCAAGGACTTCAGCTATCACAAAATAAGCAATTCAGAAAAAAATACTGCTTCCCCACACTCTTTCCTCCTGTTTATCGAAGATTAGATTCGATTAACAGGAGGTTTTTTATTTTTCTTTGATCGCTGATACTTGTTGACCGCCCGGTTATGACCCCGGAGATTCTTTGAGAATACATGGCTGCTATCATTTTTTGAAACAAAATAGAAAAATTCACTTTCGGCAGGATGTAAAACAGCGCTGAGAGCAGCCTTGCCCGGATTACAGATAGGGCCAACTGGCAGCCGTTTCAGCGTATAGGTATTATAGGGAGAAGGGGTTCGCAGATCTTTACGACTGAGTTTCCCTGAAAAACCTTCAATCCCATACATAACCGTAGGATCAGACTGCATGCGCATGCCTTTTTTGAGACGGTTAAAAAAAACACCGGCAATAAGAGGACGTTCCGAGGCTTTGGCAGTTTCCTTTTCCACCATGGAGGCCAGAATAAGAACTTCATAGGAGGAGAGTTCAAGGGGAGCAGTTGCTTTGATATCATTCCAGACGGCAAAGAAATGACGAACCTGCATACGAAGAAGATCTTCTGCCGTATGCCCTTTTCGAGTGAGATAATAGGTATCTGGATAGAGATATCCTTCCAGATTTTTACGTGACGAGAGTCCAACACTCTTTAGAAAATCGGAGTCATTTGCCAGGCGAACAAATTCCTCCGCATCGCACCAGCCCCCGCTTGCAAAAACATCTGCAATCTCAGTAATACTTAAGCCTTCCCGAATTGTAACGGCATGCTGAATAGGCTTTGCCGAGGCGAGTTCTTTCAGTAATCCCTGAGGCGTCTGACCACGATGCAGTGCAAACTCTCCAGCCTGGAGTTTCCCGGCAATACCAAGATAACGGGCAAGCACCGGAAAACGAACATCGTCCGGCACAAGACCGGCATTTGCCAAAAAAGTATTAATTTCTTTTACAGATGAACCCGAAGGAACAATAACAGTCTTCGTTTCACTTTTGTCCCCTGGCGCAGCCTGACTTGCAAACTGTAAAAACCAGCCCCCAAGGCACAACAATGCTCCAAAAAGAAAAAGGATCGCCATAAGAGCGATCCTTCTTCCGGTAAAACAGCCACAGGACTTCCGGTCATAGCTTTCCATCGTCTGGGTATTACTTCTTTGCTGCCGTCTTCTTCACAGTACTATTAAAAGCGATTTCCACAACCTCATCCATATCCTTCACCGGATAAAAGGTCATTGTTTTTCGAATCTCGGGTGGAATTTCGACCAGATCTTTTTCATTTTGTGCGGGTATTATAACCTTGTTGAGACCAGCCCGAACAGCAGCCAGGGCTTTTTCCTTTAACCCGCCAATGGGCAGAACACGTCCACGAAGCGTTACTTCACCAGTCATGGCAAGTTTCTTTATTACTTTTTTCCCGGTGATTGCAGAATAAAGAGCTGTAGCCATGGTGATCCCTGCTGAAGGTCCATCTTTTGGAATGGCTCCCGCCGGAACATGGACATGGATATCATGCTTGTCAAAATAGTCCTCCGTGACACCAAGATCATCGCAACGACTCCTGCAGTAGGTCAAGGCAGCCTGCACCGACTCTTTCATCACATCCCCAAGCTGTCCGGTGAGGGTCATCTTGCCCTTTCCTGGCATGATATTAACCTCAATCGTCAGGATCTCGCCACCGACTTCCGTCCAGGCAAGACCGGTTACAAGACCGGGCTGATACAAAGCCTCAAGCTCAGACTCTGGAATAATTTTTGGAGGCCCAAGATACTTATCCAGCGTATTGCGACTAATGGAATATGGCCCCTTACCCCCTTCAGCAATCTTTCTCGCCACCTTACGACAAATTTTACCGATTTCCCGTTCAAGGTTTCGCAGACCTGCTTCATGGGTATAATGACTGATAATATACTCAAGAGCCGTATCCGCAAAACGCAGATGCCTGGGCTTAAGACCATTCTCTTTAATCTGACGCGGCAGAAGATACTTCCTGGCAATAACAGCCTTTTCTTCCTGTGTATATCCGGAAAGCTCAATAATTTCCATCCTGTCGAGCAGCGGTCCGGGGATAGTATCGTATCTGTTGGCCGTGGTAATAAACATGACCTTGGAGAGATCAAAGGGCATATTCATATAATGGTCTGAAAATTCAAAATTCTGCTCCGGATCAAGCACCTCTAGAAGAGCCGAGGAAGGATCGCCACGATAATCCGATCCAATTTTATCAATTTCATCCATCATAAAAACAGGGTTATTGGTATTCACTGTTTTTAAGCCCTGCAAAATCCGTCCGGGCATAGCACCAATATAGGTTCGACGATGACCGCGAATCTCAGCCTCATCACGCATCCCCCCAAGGGAGAGACGGTAAAACTTCCGCCCCATGGCTCTGGCTACGGACTTTCCAAGTGAAGTCTTGCCAACACCAGGAGGACCGACAAAACAGAGGATAGGTCCCTTGGTCTCGGTATTGAGTTTTCGTACCGCCAGATATTCAAGAATCCGTTCTTTTACCTTATCAAGACCATAGTGATCATCATCAAGAACCTCTTTTGCAGCAATCAGATCAAGCCTGTCCTTAGTCCCTTTTTTCCAGGGAAGATCAAGAATCCAGTCGATATAGGTACGAATAATTGTTGCTTCAGAGGAGTCGGGATGCATCATCTCCATGCGGCTGACCTGTTTTTTGGCCTCCTTACGCACGGGTTTTGGCATCCTGGTCTTCTTGAGTTTACGCATCAGCTCATCAATTTCCTGACCGCGTTCATCTCCATCACCAAGTTCTTTTTGCAGGGCATGAAGTTGTTCACGCAGGTAATACTCGCGCTGAGACTTGCTCATCTCCTCCTTGGCATCGGACTGGATCTTGGCCTGTACCGTTGAAACCTCAAGCTCCTTGGCAAGCAGATCATTCACAAGCTTTAAGCGCTTTACTGGATCAGCTTCTTCAAGAATGGATTGGGATTCCGTTATTTTCAGGCGCAGATTCGAGCCGACAAGGTCAGCTAAACGACCGGGTTCCTCGATATTATTGATGATCATCATCAAATCTGCAGAGAGGATTCCACGAAGCGACATGATTTTTTCTGTCTGCTCACGTACGGTGCGCATCAGGGCCTCGGTGGCCACATCAGTCTCTTCAAGCTCAGCTTCAACGATAGGTTTGATCCTTACCTGGCAATAGGGCTCGGTCTTTACATATTTTTTAACTTTGGCCTTGGAAACAGCCTGAACAAGGACTTTCAGCCTGCCATCGGGAAGCTTCAAAGTCCGCATAACCATGCAAACCATCCCCACCGTATACAGGTCATCGGGTCCAGGATTATCACGGGTCGCATCTTTCTGGGTAAGCAGCATAATCAGCTTATCACCTGCAAGAGCGGCATTCACTGCTTCAACGGAACTTGGACGCCCGACAAAGAGGGGGATGATCATATAATTAAAGACAACCACATCCCGAACAGCCATCATCGGCAATTCGCTGGGGATAACCATATCTTCATGGTCAGTAAAATCATCCATGCCTATGGATAAAGAATCGTTAAAATCCACAAAAACCTCCTATATTCAAGAACAGAAAAAATCTGTATGTAATCGCAATTTGTCACAGAAACGTAAACACGGACTATATTGAAGTCAAGCCAGCAATCACTCCCGAATTGCTATCCTTCATTTTTTCTTGTATATTTTACTCTTTTCTTCCATACTGCCACTCCATATTCATCTGCTTATATATTTGCTTATACATATTATACTGTTTTTCACTGAGAGAGAAGAATGTTGACCACAAAATCTTTTTTTGACCTTTCCGAATTCCCGCATGCTTCTCTTTTTGATGGTGACAAACCGGTATGGGAAGCACTGAACAACCTCAAAACCTATATGGATGCACACCAGTATCCTGAACTGGATCCTGCATTTATCCCGGATGGTGTTCCCCTCCCCTTTCCCGTTATCTGCCACAAGGGACATTGCTTCTCCACCAACGGATATGCGATCGAATACGGTGACACCACCAAGGGTAAGCTCAGAGTTACACGAGGAGACCAGGAACTGATAGGTGCATCCATTATTATGGCAGGTGCCATTCTTATCGGTGGCAGGATTGACATTGGCGAGGGAGCCTTTGTTGAAGGAGGAGCCTTGATAAAATCACCGGCGATAATAGGTGACTGTACAGAGGTGCGCCAGGGAGCCTATCTTCGTGGCTACTGTCTCACTGGAAAACGATGCGTTGTTGGCCATACCACTGAAGTAAAGCATACAATTTTTTTCAACGATGCCAAAGCCGGCCATTTTGCCTATCTTGGTGACTCCATTCTTGGCCGGGACGCCAATCTCGGTGCCGGAACAAAATTTGCCAATCTTAAATTTTTGGGCGGTACTATCTCCATCCGAACAGAGAATGGACTGGTGGACAGTGGACGACGTAAATTTGGTGCTATTTTAGGCGATGAGGCCCAAACCGGATGCAACTCCGTCACCAACCCCGGTACCATAATCGGCAAGGGAGGAATCCTTATGCCCAACACCACGGCCCCTTCCGGGTACCACAAACCAAGAACTATTATCCGCTGATTCCAGAGAGCTATCCGGAACACGTTATTTTTTATTAAATGGATTGCTTTTTCTCCTTGATTTTGTGCATAATGCCATTATAGTTTATGTGCATAGACACGCAAACAATCCGTTTTTCGGACTCAAAACTTACTAGGGAGACATCAATGAAAATAGCAATCACAGCAACAGGCAACACCTTAGAATCCATGGTAGACCCTCGCTTTGGCAGAGCCGCATGGTTCCTTATTATAGATACCGAAACGCAGGAGCTGCTCGAGGCAATCGACAACACAGCAGGAAAAGAAGCTGCCCATGGTGCCGGGATAAGTGCGGCAGCGCGGGTTGCTGACAGTGGTGTGGAGGCACTGCTCACGGGAAGAGTTGGACCAAAAGCGCTGCCTGTTCTTGAAAAAGGAGGCGTCAGAGCAGTAAACGATATCAGTGGTAGTGTACGTGATGCCATTGCCGGATACTCCGGAACCTCGCAAACACCCCCCCAAACAGAACAGCCGTCACAGGCGGCACCTGCCCAGGGACAAGGGCAGGGTCAAGGGAAAGGAATGGGACAGGGTTGTGGTTGCGGTAAAGGACAGGGGCAGGGCCAGGGCAGAGGAATGGGACAAGGAAAAGGGCAGTGTCGCCGCTAGGCGTTAACCATCCAGATTTTCAAATAGGCCATTCAATAAAACACGGAGACAAGCAGTATGCAAATAGCAGTTGGCAGTGGAAAAGGTGGCACTGGAAAGACAACTATCTCAACCAGCCTGGTCCTCAGTGCAGGAACAGATGTTCAATATCTTGACTGTGACGTGGAAGAGCCAAACGGACATATCTTTCTCAAGCCGGAGCTCACCTTCAGTGAAACTATTGTAGTCACCGTTCCCAAACTGGACGAATCACGCTGCACTGCCTGTGGAAAATGCCGGGATATCTGCGCCTATAACGCAATTGCCCAGTTTGGCAAGACAGTGATGATATTCCCGGAGATGTGTCATTCCTGCCTTGGTTGTTTCAGGGTGTGCGAAGAGGACGCTCTTATTGAAGACACACGGGAGATTGGTCTTCTCGAATCCGGAATGGCAGGTCCTATTCATTTTGTCCATGGCCGTGTTCGCATCGGCGAGGCAATGGGAGTGCCACTCTTAAAAGCTGTTAAACAAAAAGCAGAGCCCGGTAAACTTACCATCATCGATGCCCCCCCAGGAACATCCTGTTCCTTCGTGGAAAGCATCAATGATGCCGACTATGTAATCCTGGTCACCGAACCCACTCCCTTTGGACTCCATGACCTGAAACTTGCAGTCACGGTTCTCAAAAATTTTAATATTCCGGGTGGGGTGATTATTAATCGCTCCGATCTTGGCGACGATGGGGTCCTACGTTATTGCGAATCTGAAAACATTCCTGTCCTCCTTGAGATCCCGTTCCAACGTGCCATTGCAGAAGGGTACGCACGAGGGATAAATCTTGTGGAAACCGTACCGGAGTTACGCACTATTTTTAGTGATATGCTGACCCAGATTGCATTTGAGGTTACCAAATAATGGAACAGAAAATAAAAGAAGTACTCATCCTCAGCGGTAAAGGCGGCACCGGCAAGACAAGCATTGTCGGATCCTTTGCCCATCTGGCTGACAATAAAATTCTTGTGGACTGCGATGTGGATGCATCTGATCTCCACCTCCTCCTCTCGCCACGGCCAACCGAAACTCATGATTTCAAATCCGGGGTCAAGGCCCGGGTTGAAGCAGACAAATGCAGCGGTTGCGGCATGTGTGCCGAACTCTGCCAGTTTGATTCCATTGTTATGGAAGAAACCGCCGTCATTTCAGCGTTCAAATGTGAAGGCTGTGGGGTCTGCGCTCATTTCTGCCCGGACGAGGCCATAGTGCTGGAAGAAAACCATTGCGGTTCCTGGTATATAGCAGATACCGCCTACGGCCCTCTGGTTCATGCGCAGCTCTTTGCCGGAGAAGAGAACTCGGGAAAACTTGTATCCCATATCAAAAAGCAAGCAAGGCAACTCGCCGAATCAACAAATACCAACCTTATCCTTATTGATGGCGCCCCGGGTATTGGATGTCCAGTGATTGCATCACTTTCCAATGTGGATCTTGTCGTTGTTGTCACCGAACCCACTCTCTCAGGGAAACATGATCTGGATCGAATTCTTGATCTCACCGAGCATTTTAAAACTCCGGCACTGGTCTGCATCAATAAGTGGGACCTACACCCCGAAATGAGTGACATCATAGAGGCGTCATGTAAGGAACGTGGCGCTGACCTTCTTGGAAGAATTCCATTTGACCCCAAAGTAATAGCCTGTCAGATCCAGGGTGTGCCGGTAACGGCTAGCGATACCAGCCTGGCTGGATATTCCATTCGGGATATATGGAAAAAACTGAAAGAAAAACTCTAAAAGCACTTTACAAATTTCAGTTTTTTTTTGGTGATGGTATATACTCTAGAGAAAGTCTGTTTTTTTAACTTCTTTTAGAGAGCCATATATGATCACCATGATCAACAGTCAGGATTTCATTACCTCGATAGCCGAAAGCCTCCAGTATATCTCCTACACCCATCCCCGTGATTTTGTTCAGGCCATGGCCCGCGCATACGAACGGGAAAAGAGTCAGGCTGCAAAGGATGCCATGGCCCAAATCCTGATCAACTCACGGATGGCGGCCATGGGCCAGCGTCCAATCTGCCAGGACACGGGCATTGTCACCGTATTCCTTCGCATCGGTATGGAATGCCGCTTCGAGACAACTGAGAGCATACAGGATCTCGTTGATGAAGGCGTACGAACAGCGTACAGCAATGGTGATAATCCGCTTCGAGCATCCGTGGTTGCCGATCCGGCTGGAAAAAGGATCAATACCAAAGACAATACCCCTGCCGTTATCTATACTGAGCTGGTCCCCGGCAATACCGTCGATATTCGTATCGCTGCCAAGGGAGGTGGCTCTGAGAATAAAAGTAAATTTGTCACCCTCAATCCCAGCGATTCCATTGTTGACTGGGTAGTGCGTACCGTGCCCACCATGGGTGCCGGCTGGTGTCCTCCTGGAATTCTTGGCATCGGAATTGGCGGCACCGTGGATAAGGCAATGGTACTGGCCAAAGAATCCCTGATGCAGCCCATCGACATTCAGGAATTGGTCAAAAAAGGGGCTAAAAATCGAATAGAAGAACTGCGCCTTGAAATATATGAAAAAGTAAACGATCTTGGAATCGGGGCCCAGGGCCTGGGCGGCCTCACCACGGCACTCGATGTCAAGATACTCGACTGCCCCACCCATGCAGCCTCCCTTCCCGTTGCCATGATCCCCAACTGTGCCGCAACCCGGCATATTCATTTCACCCTTGATGGCAGCGGCCCCGCTCATTTCACACCGCCACGACTGGAAGACTGGCCGGAGATTGAATGGGAAGTGGGAGAAAGTGTCAAACGGGTTCAGCTTGATGGAATAACCCAGGAGGAAATCGCAACCTGGAAGACCGGAGAAACACTGCTTCTAAATGGTACCATCCTCACAGGACGCGATGCAGCCCATCGTAGAATCCAGAGTTACCTGAAAGAAGGAAAGCCCTTTCCAAACGGAGTTGATTTTAAAGGAAAATTCATCTATTACGTCGGACCTGTTGATCCCGTCAGAGACGAGGTCGTCGGCCCCGCCGGCCCCACCACTTCCACCCGTATGGATAAATACAGCGATATGATGCTGAACGAAACTGGCCTTATTGGCATGATAGGAAAATCGGAACGGGGTGACGCCACCATCGATTCCATCCGTAAACACGGCGCCGTATATCTTATGGCGGTTGGAGGCGCAGCCTATCTGGTATCAAAGGCAATCAAGAAGGCACGGGTCGTGGCCTTTGAAGATCTCGGCATGGAGGCAATCTATGAATTTGAGGTTGAAGATATGCCCGTTACCGTCGCCGTTGACAGCCGTGGCGAATCAGTCCATAAAACAGGACCTGCACTCTGGAGCCAGAAGATACGAGACTATCGGAACCGTAGCTGACAGAGAACGACCTCTTATTCGCTGTTGACAGACACCTTTTCCCTATCCGGGTTACAGCCCTGTCAACAGCCCTCATTTCTTACACCAGCAACCACACATATTATGACAACGCTTGCCAGTAAACTCAGCAATGCCCTTGAAGTCACCGCAGGATGCACCGAACCAGCCGCAATCGCCTTCTGTGCCAGCTTTGTTGGGAAATATCTCGACGACACCCCCATGGAAATAACTTTACGCATTGACCAGCGTACCTATAAAAATGCTTTTGGTGCAGGGATTCCACGGGCAGGTGAGTTACGTGGCAGTGAATGGGCCCTGCTCTTTGGTTTTGTTATGGCCTGCCCGGAAAAACGACTTTCGATATTTTCCGGATTGGAAAAAAATGCGATAACCCTGGCAAGTGCTCTCCATAAGCGGGATATTCTCACTGTTGAACTCGTTGAAACAGACTCCCTGCTGATAACAGTATCAGCAAAGGGAGCCACAAACCATGCTGAGGCGCACATCGAAGGAGGTCATACCAAAGTAACAAGTGTCACACTGAACGGGAAACCCATTGATGCCGCAGAGGATCATCGCATAAAGGCTTTACCGATAGCCCTGCCCTATGAGGACGAAATTTATGAATCTCAGAACTGGTCCAAACTCATAGAAGAATGCTACAGAGACCAGCCCCTGCAGACCACGGTTCGCCAGGGAATTGCCTATAATATGGCAGCAGCCCTGCATGGCCAGAAATATGTTAAAAGCGGCACTGGCTCAGATTCCCTTGTGATGGGTGCTATCTACTCCAGAATGAACGGTGACCCTATTCCCATCATGAGTTGCGCCGGATCCGGCAACAAGGGGCTGACCTGCATGATCCCCGTGGTTGGCTATAGCAGAGATCTGGATCTCGGCGAAGAACTGGAAATAAAAGGCGTACTGGTTTCAGTACTGCTCACCACTCTGATCACCTCACGGTTTGGTGAAGTTTCTTCGGTCTGCGGGGCACAGTATGCAGCCGGTGCCGGTGTCATAGGTGGAATACTCTATTTGAAGGATGAGTTGGAACTCTTTGATGGCTCCTACAACAACTTTATCTCTGCCATTGGCGGTGGATTCTGTGATGGAGCCAAGGGAAGCTGCTCCATGCGTGGTAATGTTGCTGTAAGTACCGCTCTCACTTCTATAAATCATGCTGAGAACGGTTTTCTGGTCTCGGGACGGGACGGGTTTCTTGGTGAAACATTCCATGAAACACTGGATCACCTCACCCAGTACAATCCGCTTATCGCAAAATTTGAGCGTGAAACTATTGATATTCTACGTAATAAATAACTCTTTTTTGTAACTTGTATGATGATTTATTGAGTGAAACGATTTAATAAATCATCTGTGAAAAACTTAAATAGTATAGTTTATTAATCTTATTACAGGAAAGTAATAAAGTTTGTTTTTCTTGCCCTGAGTTG
>Ga0207996_1000346_pt1 | contig 42757 bp, 70 predicted proteins | sample AntAceMetag02UKG_FD_184773 | JGI IMG/M metagenome (GOLD analysis project Ga0207996, IMG submission 184773) | Saline lake microbial communities from Ace Lake, Antarctica - Antarctic Ace Lake Metagenome 02UKG (SPAdes) (version 2) | ecosystem: Environmental > Aquatic > Non-marine Saline and...
ATAGGCTACTCCGTAACGTTATCTGGTAGAATAAAAAACCACAAACTTTGATCGTATATTATAAAAATGATCCGGTTTGACCTTCTCTAAATTTACGATCGCACCCATCTCTTCTAGGTAATATAATTGGTTGTCAACCACATTTAAGAATGTTTTTCTCTCCGCTTTCCAAGCCCTATCCCTTGCTTCACCAACAAGCCTTTCCCTGTGTGCCCAAAAGTCAAATAAGTTAGCTGCTAGGTCTTCGCGGATAGCTTTCATTTTCTCTTGATTTTCGTTACCCATTATTTATGTTCATCCTCTTGATAGTAAGGTGTCATTAACTATTACCACCACACCCTATAGGATTAGGGGGTATCTCGCTGACTATCCTGATGGCCACAATATCCAGCCCCCTGTCCTTTGCCTCGTAAACAGCATCACCCCAGTTACGGGCTGGGAACCTGGCCTTGTCGTTATTCTTTAGTGTTACCTCAAATACCATATTGCTCCTTATTGTGCTGGCTTATTTTCACCTACTCTCCTCCTGCTATGAGCAGTAACCAGCACTATTCAGTTGTTAATCAGTTAGTCCTCCCCTAGCCAGGCAACTATCTCGTCCAACTGCGCGGTATCTAAGGATTTGATAGCATCCTCAACAGTCTTGGCTACCGGGACATCATAATCTAACCGGAGTTTATTGACGAACTCCCTGCCCGTTACCTTCGGGGATTTGGCACCAAGCCTTTCCTCTACCCAGGCAAGGTCTACCCGATCGTTAGTTTGAGCAGGTGTACTAGTTTTGGCGTCTTCGACGAAGGGGTCATCATCCGGTGGTGATCCATCCTCAGGGGGGGCTTCAACTGCTACCTTTTGGAAGGATTCTATTAAGGCTGAGGCTGCTACTTTGGTTAGTTCCTTGCTGCTCTTAACCCCGAATTTCTGATGGATAAGATCATGGAACGCGGCTTCATCAAGCCCGGTTGCCTTGGCGTCTATGTGGAGCTTCCTGATTTGAGCATCAGTGGCTAATACAGATGGAGTGGTTGCTTTCTTCTCCACCGGGCCATCTTTCGGCGCGCGCCTTACTGCACTCTCCCCATCGTCATCTTCGGGGGCTATCCCTATCATGGCCATTAGCGCGTATCGCCTGGCATAAGTAATAGCTGACCCCATCCCTTGGGGATCGTCCTTGACAGGCTTGACGGGGTAACTAGATACTATTAACTGCCCACTGGTATGTAAGAGTATTGTCTGCAAGATTGTCTCCCCGGGTGCTGGAACTGCTATGGCTTGGACTATCGACAACCCATTTTCACTCAATGGCACACGGCAGACATCCCATACCGAGGCAAGGTCAGCGTACTTTGATTTGAAGAATGGGTTTTCGGCACCCTTTTTAGCAGGCACCATCACCCCCTGTGCCTTGGCTAACGATTCAGCCAAAGCCGCGAGTTCACCGGAACTATACATTACTCCCCTCCCTTATCTCCGTATTGATTACTTCAACCGTGCCCATTTCGTTGAGACTTTCCAGTTCGCTTTCTACCCCCTCCCTTAATACTATAGCATCCTTTACTACCCACTTTATAGTAAAAACATACTCTTTCCCTGCTCCTAGTTCCATGATTTAACTCCTTCTTTTATTTTGTCATCATTGTTATGATTGGATCGCTATTTATCGGCGTATTATTAACTCTCCTTTTTTGTTGTTACTCTGAGTCCTTCTTCCTGCCAGGCTTTTATACCGGGGATATCACCACCGGCCCGGATTACCTTCAGGATAGCAACGTCATTGGGCACCTTATATTTATCCGGCACCTCGGTAAAGTCTGTAACCTCGAATCTCCAAGTCTTAGTTACCCCGCTTGTCCCGAGATCGGCGTGGACCTGCGTTGATACAGCATCGGGTATTACCACCGGGGCTTCTGATTGCCCCCCTATGATTTCCCCTGTTTCCTCTAAGACCTTACGGGCTGCCGCATCTGCCTCACGCTGTAGTCTAGCCGCTTCTTCTGCTTCCTGCCGGCGGCGTTCCTGCTCTCGTTTGAAAGCCAATACCTTGTCTTTGGTCACCTTGTTGGCTTGCTCTAACGGTATGCTGATGGAGTCAAAGACATCCCGGATGCTTTTCTGGTAGTCCTGTAATGGCTTCAGGTATTCCTTGCGTTTCCCGTCCAGTGCTTTCTTCAATTCACTCATTATGGTGAGGTCATTGGTGGCTGATCCGGCATCCCCTATTGTCGCTACTGCCCGTTGCTGAGAATAGGCCAGTAACTTATGGACTTCCTCCCGGAGTTTGATCACTACCGGGTCCAGATCAGGCAATACATTCACAACCGCCCGGGATAACCGTGATTCCTGGCCCGGTATCTCTACAATCTTGATTTCTGCCCCGGCTGCTTGTGCCGCTTCCGCCAACCCGCCCGGCGGTGGTGCGTTGTCCTCTGGTTCAAGGCGCACTTCTTCTTCTCCGGTTCTCCATGCGTTAGGGTCTGGTGAGGGAACATAATCACCCCTCTTCATTTGCCGGTCAATCTCCTCGAAAATCCCTAGCTGATCACCCATGCTGCCCTCCTTTTTTATTCCCGGGTTAACAGGATTACTATAATCATTCCCCCTATCACTAACAACGCTTTTAACATCATGCTTATTCCTTCGAGTATATCCATGCTACCTTCCCTTTTTGACTAATCCAACGATATACTCGTCTGCATCGTGTCGTATCTCGTTACGCGATAATGGGCCAGTAGTGGGGTATCTGGCTATGACGTGCCAGTTATGGCACAGAGTATAGACATGGTCTTCTTCATTTACTCTTAGCCCGCACTTCTCGTGGATTTCTTCTAGTATCATGTTCGCTCCTTTTGGGGGGCTGGCTCATGCTCCTTTGTCCAGCCCCCCTTATTATTGCCACCTCCCTACTTAGTTTTCATAGGCCGCACCTCCTCGCTTGCCATGCTGTCATTCCGTTCTTCTTATCCCACCTCACCCAGCACTCCTTCAGGTTATTGCAAAAGGTAAAGTTGTATTTGGGATCAAGATAGAACTCACTGGCTGGCCCTGTAAGGCCACAATGTTGGCAGGTGCGTTGAGGATCTTTGCGTACTAGCGTTTCTATCATTCCCAATTCTCCCCGTTCCAAACTTTATTATACACCTCTTTCATTACGAACGCTAACCCTAACTTTTCTAATGTATCAAAACATTCCTGTGACAACCCCAGTAGAAGCCACCTAAACCACGAACCTAGTAATTCGGGCAGCGATAGTCCCATCATCCTCTGTAGTTGATCTTGCCCTTCAAGTTGCACGCACTCGTCTTTTGTGGAATAGTACCAATCACCCTTCCCATCTACAAGAACTGTCTCTGTCCGCCAGCTTATAGAAAAGCTCATTGGAATACCAGCCCCCAAGTCAGGGGTAGCTGCCAATCTCATCTTTATATACTGCTTACTTGTATCCATCATTCCCCCCTCCTTAGCATTTTCATTACTGATTTGTAGCATCGTACCAACCAAGACTCCGAAACGGCCTGTCGTCCATCCTGTGGCCTCTGGTATGCTTTCCTGATAGCCCATACCCTCTGCTTTGTTATCCCGAATTGCATACCGATATCCCTTAGCGTCATCCGGGGGTTAGCGCAGTATTCTAGTATGGCCTGGTTCCTGTCATCCTTTCTTTTCATATTCACCTCACTATTGACTATAACCATACTAGCACATTGTTGACAGATACGCAAGCCTTTTGTTTACTTTTTATCCTCTGCCTTTATTACTTGCCTGCGCCCCCCGCATACCGGGCAGCTATAGTATGTTTCGTTCCAGGCTGTCTTACATTTCATTGATTGTTTTCCGCTTTCCTGACATTGGGGGCAGTACCAGTACTCTCGTTCTACCTTCTGTGTGTTGCTTTTCATTTCTACCCTCCTTAACTTCCTGCCCCCATCATAACATACTATTTACGGAAAGTCAATACCCCTTTGAGCTATTTTCTGAAAATAGTTTTACAATGCGACTGGCTTTCTTTGCCAATGAGGCGGGCTTTCTTTTACAATGAGACGGAGGGCACAAAAAAAGGAGCGCCCCCGGTTTCCCGAAGGCGCTTTGCTGAGGGTCTATATTCTATTATTTACCAGATGCCGCAGTAGGTCATTACAATCAAGCTGGCAGCAACGGGAATGCCTATCTTGGCCGATAGCTTTGCAATATCCCATAGCACCTCGCTTGCGATACTCCTCTTGGTGTTAGCCTTTACACTGCCGTTCAAGGCGGTGAGGTTATCATTAATGGCTTTCAAATCTTGGGTTTTTATTTCATTTAATTCACGGAATATACTCTCCTGCCTCTCATCTATGTGGGCAAGCAAAACGTCACAGCCTTTGTAGTCCCGTCTTTCTTCGGTGTTTTTCGTCATATCAAACCCATCACTTTCAACGGCACAAACGCCGCCACGTTAATACAAACTACAACCAGCCATTCGTATATATCCAGGTAGGAGAAAGTCCCCAGATTTCTATCCTGTTGCCTCTGGTAGTATAGATAACCCAGAGCGACAACAAAGGGGAAAGCCATTGATCCCAGCGCACTCCAAACCGTAATTATCCCGGCTGCGATATGCCATCGGCATCTAACCTCTAATCTTGGCGGCTGCAATTTTAGCATCTCTTGTTTTCTCCCTTTCCCGGCTGACTATTACTGCTGCCCAGACACCGGTTACTATGCCATCAAGGAAAGCAGGGGGCGGTTCCCCTGTTCCGTAATACACGAGAGTCCATATTATTAAAGCCACAACCGCCATTATTGGGCGTGCTAACCACTTCATATCATCCATCAAGAAAACTCCCTATGCAGATTGGCTATGTAGTCAGAGATATCTTTGACCCGGGTAGATAGCTGGAGTTTCATTCTTTCAGGCTCGAGTAAATCCGGATGCTCCATTCTAATTATCCTGACATTGACATTGACGCCCATGTCCTCGTCAATCACCCTCACCTGTGACCCTAATTCCAACGCATCAAACGAGAAATCAAAGTCCTCGTTCTGTGATAGGTCAATCGTGTCTATATCGTAGGTTATGGGGATAACCTTTAGCTCGTCCAATAAGAGGATAGCCGCCTCTAATAATGACAGGGAATATGACTCGTACTTATTAACCACAACCCGGGAGACGATATCATCGGCAGTGGTTATCTGATCCCAGGCCACCAGATAATCAGCATAAGTATAAGAGATTTGGTAAGTAGCCCCGGCGTCCCAGTCTCCAATATCACACCTAATGGTATTCTCGAATTCACCCTGCTCCCAGACAGCAGAATCATCTGCCAAATCACTCTGAAGGAATTGGCACTCATAGAGATAAAAACTACCCGTGTTCCCTGCGTAAAAGCCAGCACCAGACCTTGCTCGCACTCTAAACTTTTCAACGGTTTGTCCAGCGAATCCCGCAGTAGTTTCACCATGCAAGCCACCATAACCATAATAGATTACTGTCCAATCAGCTCCATCATACGCACTAATTTCAATCTTTTGAAAGTAGTTAGATTCTGACGAAGTATAACTCCCTTTGAACTTAACGGTCCCATAGAAACCGCTCTCAATACTACAGGTGATATAATTGGTCCAAACCTCTGGACCATCAATTTCATTGGAATATCCGTATGTCCCCCAGTCGTCATCAATAACCTTGGCAGAGTCAGTCCAGCCTGTGGCTGAATCCACCCCCGTTGACACCTTCCATACGGCTGCTGCGTTTTGCTTGAAGACTGTCACATTATCTGGTAAGGGGTTGCCCGCTGCCTTCCAGTCCTTGTAAGCGGCATAGGTTTCGGCGAGGGTGATATAACCATACGAAGCATCGGTATCCGTGTCGACATCTACCGGGCCGATAGAGATATCGGACAGCGATTCGTCCGAACTCTCGGGGTGTAGTTTAGTGCAAAAGTTCTCATAGTCGATGTCTCTTATAATGCCGCGGAGATTCTTCCTGTATCTGATTTCCTGCTTTTTGTCTTCCCCTATCGTGGTTGGCCATTGGAAGTCCCAGTCATTGTCTACCGAGATATATCCCCCCACGCTTTCTTGAAGTTGTATGAGAGACGATAGGATTGATTTATTAGTAATTGATATTGCCCTAGTCCCGGTGGCGCCAACAGTCCCTTCACCGACCTGAGTCGCTTTCCTCTGGAAGGCTAGTAATGCGGTAACTATTTCGCCAACTGGTGAGCCGTCTGTTCCGGTGTCATAGGTTGCTATTATTTCTTCACCCAGTCTGGCCATTAAACCATCACAGGAAACCATTGTTTTGACATACCCGGACGGGGCGACCGGGACGGCTATGTGAACAACAACCGGCTCGCCTAATCCCTCGACTGAAGTCACGCTAGACGGAAAGATTAGTTTCTCCCCGACTACAGGGCGCCCGAGCCCTTCAACCGTAGGAATACCATCTATTACTGTGATAAATAAATCAAACCCGAAAGGGAATGCATAAGGAAATGGCATATTAGCTCCAGTATCCCATTAACCAAAAATATGTATTCGTAACTGACCCGTTTTTCTGCCCGTAAGTCTTGGCTTTCCGGGCTGCGGTTACTTCGGAGGTAATAGTTATACTGGCATAGTCACCTGCCCCCACCGTCCACTTTGCTCTATCAAGGGCACTATCTTCCGCCCTGACGCCTATAACGCCTGAGACTGGGCTGGACCCGGTGTGCCTTGCAGCAACTAGAATCGAGGCAGCCCCGGTAGGCAAAGGCCCTGACAGATCCCATTCCTCCCACGAATTATTAGCTACCTGTGCGTGAGTTACACTACCGTCAAGCTCGGTAAACGAATGACCGGCCCCGGAGATATCCACCCAGGCGGTCCCATTGTAAAAATACATTCGATGCTCGTCGGTGCGGTAGAACATATCTTTCTCTGCCGGAGCGCCGGGGAACGCCACGCCAGAATCCAAATCATGGGAGTCAGTGGCCTCAAACTCGACCTGGGTCATTGACGCCCCTACAGTTACATGGGAAAAACCTTCCATAACTATCTCCTCCTAATCCCGGACGTCTCTCCGTCGGCTTAAAATAAACTTATAAAGAAGAGTGCCGGTGTCATAATCCCTCAGCCAGATTTGGTTATCCCGGTTGATGTTAGTTAGTGTATCGCTATCAGCCAGTACCATAAAATCAAGCATAGGCGGTCGGTTTAGTTCCTCAACTAACCCTATTTCGTAAGCCTTGTGAAGTATAGAAACCAACTTATCTGAGCTATCCCTGACCTCGACAGTATATCCAAGCGCCGCAGCCAGGGTGGCATAAGTAGTAAGGAACGGCGTGCCAAGACCTTCGACCGAATCTACCCCGGTAGCGTGGATCCAGAGGTTGACCTGGGGGCTACCGATTCCTTCAACCGAAGCCACGCTCCCCGCATGAATCCACATATTGACTTGTGGGCTGCCAAGCCCTTCAACTGTCCCGATTCCGGAGGGGAGTAAAATCCAAAGGTTGACTTGTGGGTTGCCGACTCCCTCGACCGAAATAACGGGAGTAGCGATAATCGGCCCGGCTACTATGACAGCTCCTAGACCTTCGACTGTGGCGATCCCGGTTGCCAAGATAGGGCCAGCCACCACGACAGCGCCCAGTCCCTCTACTGTGGCAATTCCTGTAATACCCTGAATATGCAAGTTAACCTGTGGGCCGCCAACACCTTCCAAGGTAGCAATACCGGAGACAATGATGGAACCGGCTATCACAGGGGCACCCAATCCTTCCACTGTTGCGATGCCCGATATGCTCTGAATATGAAGATTGACTTGCGGGCCACCAATGCCTTGTATGGTTGCAACCCCTGATGCTATTATAGGGCCAGCCAAGATAGAGCTACCAATCCCCTCTACTGTGGCTATTCCGCCAGCACCCACAATCCCCGCAATTACTACGGGGCCGCCTATCCCCTCGACTGTGGCTATGCCAGATATGCTTTGAATGTGAAGATTAGCCTGTGGGCCTCCGATACCTTCGACTGTTCCAATTCCAGTGATACTTTGAATATGAAGATCAACCTGCGGCCCGCCGACACCTTCTACAGTGGCAATTCCGGTAATATTATTGATTGTTTGGATTTCCAAAGTGTCAAAATTAACCTCAGCGCCATAACTATAGCCTGCTGAGTTGTGGGCGTAGGCTCTTACATAATATGTGGTATCAGCATCAAGACTGGTTAGGCTTCTATCAAAAGCCCCAGTTCCGAAATCCCCTGATTCGTCTACATAACCATCATAATCTGTTGCGGTATAAGCAGTATTGCCAGGGTCTCCCTTGCTTGTCTTACCATAAACGACCCCTCTGTGGTCAGCGTTTGCTCCGCCTGTAGCTGTGATATTACCATTACCTGTCGCCGTTGTAGATAATATATCATCAACTGCTTGTGTGGTTACAGTGGGGGCTACTGGTGTCTCCCCTGTGGCGTAGAGGCTAAGAGGTCGATATGTTGATGTGGAAAAAGTTACTGAAGTACATGGTATCTGGTCTCCGCTTTGATGCCATCCTGTCCCACCCCCAGAGAGGCCAGATTCAATATAGCCTGAAGTTCCATAAATACCAATAACATCCCCAGTAGCAACGGATATATCTTTTCCAGTGAAGGCTCGTTTTGCTCCAGAGACAACTGCACCAATAGCCCCAAAATCCCTAGAAGAGAAAGTATCACTTCCCTCTGGGATAAATGTAGCAACCTCAGCATTAGCCAAGTCTTCGTTTGCGTAAATCTCAACAGTATCTAGCGAACCCGTATCATTGGCAGTATTAGACCCTTCTAGTCTTGTCCAAGATACTAGACTCCTCCCAGACCTGGGAACAGCAGCACCACCAATATCAATCGCAGTAGCAGGGAATATCTCGCCGATATCCTTGGTGCGGACAGACAAGTTGGAGGCTAGGATTAAACCCAACTTATCAAAACATTCAGTAGGACGTGTTCCTAACTCTGGTATGGTAAACTCTTTATCATATCTTCGGGGTCGTGGTGTACGAGTAGCTACATCCCAACCGTGACGCATCCCGCCAGGTACTTTGTCCCATTCCTCAGTCCACGCCTTGTAGAAGTTGGGGATATGTGGTAGTATTGCGGCTTCAACCTGTTCCTGTGATACGTCAGGCTCAAACCTTAGAAAGTGAGAATGGAATGGGGCAAGCTGCCAGATATGAGACAAAGAGGCAAGCCACAGGTCATAGTCTTTTTGGTCAATGGGTCTGCCGTCTTCGTCTACCTTCCCCGTATACCCGCCTTCAGGGATAACAGGCACATAGGTATAGCGCTCGTCATAGCGGGCATCGTCAGGTTCAAGGAATAGGTCAAACCTAACCTTAACTAGCCCGCCATGCCATACTTCGCTACCAGATTTATTGATTAGTCCGTAAGCCATCTAAATCCTCTTATCTGGGCTTCCCGACACCTTCTTTAGTCGCTACCCCTTCGGGGCTTAATACCTGGGCCATGTGCGCCCTGTCCTTGGGTGATAGATGCTCGGCTATCTGCTCCACCCGGACCTCGTCCTGGCGGCGATTCCAGACCAGCTTTGCCTCATGCTGCAGTTTCCGGAGAGCCTGGATATCACTGAATATCTTTTGCTTGGCTACCTGTAATTCGCTAATGGTCATGCCTTCAAAGTTCATCGCTAACCTCCTTCGGTGGGTCATGTTTTATTACTGTTGGCGTTCCGACTAATGCCGTGGACTTCACGCCCCCAGGCATATACTTCCGGAGCTTGTCATCATGCTGGGCTATGTGAGCGGCTTCCTTCAGAATATCCCGGCGATTGCTTAACCCGAAAGGCGCACCCGACCGGAACATCATGGCCTGGTCAGCCAGGAGCCGGTCAAGGTTAGCCATCTCTTCTATCTGCTTGGACTTGGCGATCATCGCCTTGCATAAGGTCTCGACAACCTGCCAGGGAACCTTCATGGTCGTCCCCTTGCTTGATTGCAAGACTACTCTTTTGCCGTCCGTCCCAACCCTGATTTCGTCAAGTTGTGATATTATAAACTCCATATTGCTCCTTTTATCTCCTTTTTATGAGGCGTTCCATGCGAAGATTGCATTAGCTCCTGCGTCCCAAGCGACTGTGATATCACCACCATTCGGGGTGCAGGGGAGTCCGGTGGCGGTGTCGATGTTACATATCAGCCAGGAAGTAGTGGCAACGCCAGTCTCTTCGTATAGGTCAATCGACTCGAATTCATCCCCTGCGACTGTGGCCACCGTGATATCAGCAGCGTCACAAACACCAGCTACGCAAGTCTCGCTGGCCATGTTAGCACTTGTGCCGACTATCGCAGCCCCTACCCTATCGTCCAAGTCCTCGTCATTGGCGATATCAGGAACGTCATCAGCCTCGTCAATAAACATAATCCTGTTATCACCATCCACCCAGTCTATCTCCCCCAGACAGAAGTTTTCACGCCCGTGGTCATACATAGCATTGGCCATTTTCCTACCTCCTTATAGGTATCTATTCCTGTAGACTATTTGAAGCGTCCCTGTTACAGCAGTCCAGAGACCCGTGACTTTGATAGTGTTATTCATATTGGCGGACAATCTGGGGAATTTACTCCCTGCGACTACCCCAGCCATCCCGGTGGTCGAGTTTTCGTTCTTTTTGACAAGCCAGTTAGCGACATCTATTTCTAATTTATCATCAGTCGTGAATGTACCTGTCCACTGAAACTCCTCGTCAATAGAAACATTCTCCAGTTTTATTGTGGGGGTCCCCAGGGCTTCTTTGGCTCTTAATGTCCAGACGGGAAGGACGGTTCCTGTCCCCTCGACCGCCTCCATAATCGACTTAGGGGAAGCATCGATATTATGGGTGTTATCATCTTCCGTGTTATCGTATGCCATCGAATCATCAGCCTTGAACGTGATCGTCCCTGACCAGTGATAAGGCGAAGTATAAGAGCCGATAAAGGAATCTAATTTAGTGTTCCAATACCTATCCGTAATATGGTCTAATTTGAGTACCTTGGAGACTTCAGATGTTACCTGGAACTTTATAGAATCCAAGTAATCATCAAGCAACGCCCGGGTCGCGGCCTTAACATCGACATCAATGTTAATAGGCTTGGGCGGTCTTTTCGGCAGGAAGGAATAACTCAAATCTTGGATTAGTTGGCTTCGGTTTTCCTGCGCGAGCCCGGGGATATTACTATGAGCTAACGTAAGCCCATAATCACTAAGGTCTACAGCATTAAACGAAAAGCTATTAGCCATTATCGTCCTATTCTCCTATCGGTTCGAGACTGTTTAACATTCAACCTAACGGCCAATTTTTCAATATCGGCTTCTTCCCTAATATAAAATGGGCCATGAAAGTGATTAGTTACGTTATTACCAGCGGCTGCACCTACAGGTTCTGGCCCGGCTTCCCCTGCTATAGCATAAGGCTTTTGACTTTTAAGCCCATAAAGCAAGGTGGGCTCGGGTATCATCCCCCCACCAGCAAACTTTTTCAATGAGGGGTCCATCCATACTTGGGGCTGTTTCCCTGACTGCGTTGGAGTACCCAGCGAGGGGTCCATCCACACTTGGGGTCCGTCCCCTGGTTCAGGGAGAGACGGCATCTCAAAGGAATAGTCAGGTGTAGCCCCCAACCCACTCATTATCCGGTTATACTCGTCAATAAACTCTTGGGTGTCAGTTAATTTGTCGGCGTTCATTTCCTGGAAGGCCAATAGATCAGCATTGTAGGTGGTGACTGTTTCCGCCAATCCTTCGTTAATTGCGGTCATTTGGTCCCCGAAATACCCCTCAGTGTCAAGCTCCATTATTTTTGAGTGTAATTCCTTACCGGCTTCCTCTATCGCCCAAGCATCTTCTATGGTAGCGATCTCATCTTTAATTCTACGTTTGTCGGCCTTGGTTAAATCCTTGTTATCGTCGAGTTCATCGTTTAGTCTTTTGACGCGGTCTTCCTCTAATACCTTGTCGCGGTCTGCCGCATCTTCTTTTACGCCGCTTTGTAAATCGTTGAAGTCCTCGGCTAGTCTGGCCACCTCCCCGGTCGGGTCCATCGCTATCAGCTCGGCCATCATCACTTCGTCTATATTCCGAATCTGCTCAGCGGTGAGGTCGCGGTAGTATCCGGCCCGGGTCTCCAGTATGCGCTTTTCTTCGTCAGCGACTCGTGTGGCTCCATCAATGGCCGCCTGTGTAGCATCCTCTACGTCAATCACGATGTCATCGGAGGCATCGTTTATCTTCCGTTCTAATTCAGCGAAAGAGCCAGCGGCCTTGTCTGCATCGACACCTATCTTCTCGGCATCAATCATATTGGCTACTTTGTCATGGAGAGCCGTTATCTGATCACCAACACCGGGCAGCCATCCGGTAAATTTGGCTAGGATACCAAGGACTTTCTCAACACCCCCCAGGAAAAAGAGCTTGATCTTGCGCCAGGCCCCCTTGAAAAAGGCCACTACCTTGTCCCAGTTCTTATAGAGGAGGACACCGGCCAGCACTAGCAACCCTATTAAGGTAACAATAGCCCCGATAGGATTAGCATTCATGGCTGCATTCCACGCCCACTGTGCTATGGTGATTAGCTTCATTACTCCGATGGCCACAAACGAAGCTACCTTGTGGGCTACCATGGCAATCTTGTGTGCAATCAGGGAGATAGTATTAGAGTGAATTATAGCTTGAAGCGCAGCCCACATCTTCATCAGGGGGCCTATCATCATCATCATCACACCCATAGCACCAACGGAAGCCAAAAGCGCAACTGATAATTTGGGATGTACCTCAATCCACTTTGTTAGTTTGTTTATAATGGGAATCATTGCAGCCATAACCTTCCGTAGTATAGGAAGAAGGGCATCGCCTAACGCGGCCTGCGTGAGTGCCACTTCATTTTTGAGTAATTGCAACTTGGAAGCCGTAGTCTCGATTCTCTTGGCTGCCTCTTCTTCCAAAGCGGAGTTTTTTACCCAAGCTTCGGCTGCTAAGTTTTGAGCATCGGTTAATTGCTCTTGCGCCCCGGTTGCTCTCAATAGGGCATCAACTACCCTGATTCCCCCTAACCCTACCTCGTCGAGGACAGGGGTTATATCTTCCCCTTCTGACTTCATCCTCCCCAAACCAGATACGAATGCCATTATCGCCCCGGTAGCATCTTCCTTGAAGAACTTGGCGAAGTCAGCGGTTGTCATGCCAGCCGTTGAAGCGAAGGCTTTTAATTCCGCACCCCCTCCAGCAACAGCAGAATTCATCTCTAGCATGGTCTTCGAGAAAGCAGTACCACCAGCCTCAGACCTTAATCCCATCGAAGATAGCGCAGCAGAAAATGCCATAATTTGGACTTCAGTCATTCCGATGGCAGTGCCTGCACCAGCCAGGCGCATAGCCATATCAACGATCTCGGCTTCTGTGGTCTTGCTACTATTACCCAAAGCAACAATCACTGAGGCTAGTCTCTCAATATCACTTATTGCCATACCTGTAATGCCCACAAACCTAGCCAGTGAAGTGGCCGCCTCTTCGCCTGTTAGATTGGTAGCCATCCCCAGTTTCGCAATGGTATTAGTGAAGGATATTATATCTTCCTTCGCAATACCCAACTGCCCGGCGGCCTCTGCTATCCTGGCAAGTTCGACATAGGTAAGCGGTAATTCTTTGGTCATATCTTTGAGGGCTTTGTCTAATTCAGCAAACTCTTCTTCAGTGGCATCTACCGTTTTGCGGACGCCAGCAAAGGCATCCTCAAAGTCCACAGCCATTTTAAGGGAAGCACCACCGATAGCCGCGACTACCCCGGTGATAACCATGCCAACTTTCTTCATGCGGTTGGTCCAGTTACCGGCGTGCTTATTTACCTTGCCGTCCACACCTTTTAGACTGTTTTCCAAGCCGGAAGAATCGCCATTTATTTTTACTACAACATCGCCAGCAGAAATCGCCATACTATCCCTTCTTTACCTTTACCCCTGCTCTTTGGAATATGTCTGTGTCTGTGGTTGTGGCCTTCTTCTTGCCCTCACCCCTGTATGCCGCCACCATTCGTTCCTTGCGCTCACTTAGTTTCTCGCACATGAGCGTAAACTCCTCATCTGTCCACTTTTCAAAGATGTAATCAGGTGTTATATGCCATTCGGACAAAAGGAATTCTAGCCCTTCCCCGATTGTTAAGGTGTCCCCTTTGTCGGGATCGTCTCCGATAAAGGGAATGCAAAAGCCATTACCACCTCAAAGGCTACTGCCACCTCTGCCTCGGTGGCTGTTTCCTCTATTTCCTCCCTGGGTAAATCCTTGGCATACTCAAAGAATAAGTCAATGATTGAATCTTGGCTTTTAACCATTAAAATCTTGACTGCTTCGGCAAACTCGTCCGGCTTGTCTGTATCAACCTTGGCATACTTCGGCAAGTCGGAAATCAAATCTATAACCTTCTTGCGCCAGGGGCGGGAGTATTTGATTACAAGAGGCTCAACGTCATACTCCCGCCCTCCTAGCATTACCTTGAATGGATCATGGTGTACTTTCTGGTCTTCTGTCCTTTCCATTATCTGCTCCTTTTATTTATCTTTAGGCTGCGTTATCGACTACGGTGAAGGCTGGCTCCCCGGCGGGTTTCAATGCCTGGAATGTTACCGGGACAACGGTCTTCTCCCCTTTCTTGAAAGGCATCCCAACTGAGCCAGTCGCGGTAGCTTTAGGGAAGAACATCTGCCGTAAGTAACCAGCAGGGTTGAGGCCTTCGAGTCTAAGATTCATGGTCTTATTGACGCCGGACCCTACTGTTAGGATGCTACCGGATACCACTGATCCGGCCATCGCAAAGCCCATATTCGCTAGTGAGCCCTCTGCCATATTACAGGTTATCTCAATGGACTCCTTGGTGATAACACGGTCTATGGCTACGGTTTCTTCCTCCACCTCGATATCGGATTCATCGGCGTTGTAAGTAAGAGTAACTCCGTCCTCGGTATAGCCAAGGTCGACAAATGGAGAACTAAGGGATATCGCCGGGCCGGTGCCACCTGGTTCAATGGTGTAGACGGTGCCCATAATCTCGATGCTGTCAATGTAGCTAGTTCGTGCAGGTGAAGTCTCCCACAACTCTACTCGAACCCTGGTCAGTATCCAGTTCGAGCAATCAGCTCCACTGGTCAAGACCTCAATGGCCGCTTGCTGCCCGTTAAGAGCGGCTAACCCCCAGTCAAAGAACGAGGCTCCTATCTCGTCAACCCCACCTATACCAGACAAGTCAGCATCAGCGCACTCCTGGTCTAACCAAGTATTGCTTCCCGTAATACCCTGCAGATCGACATCTGTGATTTCAGCCCAGGCATCGGAGTCGGGGTCTTCAAACCTGAACTCCATCTGAGCAAAGTTACCGACCACTGCGGAGCTTTTGTGCCAGAAGCTGTTTGTGTCAAGGGCGGCTGTCCAGAGTGCCATTGTTATAGCCCTGTCTGTTAGCGCCGATCCACTCAATTCAACGTGGGTGCTACCGGCATCTCCGGAACCAGTCTTGGTGAGCTTCACTGACCTACTTCCTGCATACTGCTCAACAGTAGACCATTCTGCCCTTGCGTCATTTGGCTGCCTAACGGCCAGGGTCGCCACCCCGGTTAAGACGTTAGCGATTGTGTTTGCCATGATTATTTACCCTCCTGTTGTAGTTTAATATAATAAAGTGCCTTCTCAGGTAAGACAGCTGATTTTTCTGGTTCTTTGGGTATCGGTTCCTCCTCCTCAACCTCCGTAGGTATCAACTCCCCCTCCTCCTCCTCAGTCTCTATATCGATTACAACCGCCTCTTCTTCCTCTTCTGGTAAAACCATTACTCCCTCCTTGTAAAACGCCTAGATTTTGATTCTGTGGCCTATCGTAGCATGATGCTGAAAAAACAAAGGGTCCGAAAGTAGTTTGGAATAAATTCATCCACTAGATCCTGGCCTTGTCCTTCCTCGATTGCTGATAAAATGTAGTTAGACCCTACCGCGACATTCTGTATTCCTTGGAGTGCATCATATAAAGCACGGTAGATTTCTCGCGCATCGATAGGATCGGCAGCCCAACAATCAAACTGCACACTAGGATTCGGCATATCGGGAATATACGGGGTTGCCGATCCGCCCCGGGATGAGTAAGTAACTGCCGGTAGCGTGCCATTCTCCGGTATCCTGGGGCAGTAGATTCTTGCCCCCACTAAGGCGATTAAGGGATCAACCTTTGTTGACGAGGTTGTTAGATAATCCCTTATGATTTTGTTGGTATCAGGTAAGCTCATAAATGCTTCCTCACTTTCCCGGCGAAAGAATCCCCCTTGGTATGCTTCATCAGTGCCGGATTCATGTAGGGTCTCCCCTGTACATGGCTACCAGAGCGGGTATGATAACCTGTCTCGCCATAACCACCATAGCCGGAAGTAGAATAAACAGCACCTTCCAGCTTTCTATCATTTACAATTCTGTCCGGCTCTGCGTCTTTCCCCTGCTTAACGGTTCCCATTCCAGAAACCTCTCCGGCAAGTGAGCGTGCGTTATGCCCCGTATCCCAGAAGTCAACGGCCTTTGCGTTCCTAATGCTGTCATTATGGATAGCCACCACCGTATCCCTCATGGCTAACGTGGTGGCTTTATCAAGGGTATTCTTGGCTGCGGGAATCCTCAGATTGCTAATTATGTTCATGCTTAGTTTCATCGAACTACCCTTACAAAACACTCTTTATGATGTGAGGTGGCCCCGTCTCTCCGATCTACTACCATCAAGACTTCATAGGTATCACTATCAATTACTATTCGGTCCTGCTCGGTAACATCGACATCACCAAGGAAGATAGTGTGGTCAGCGATAACTAACTCGGCACCGACCTTTATTTCTTGCCCGCCTCTCCCCATCATCGCAGAGGACAGCCGGCAAGCGATATCTGTTAAGTGGTCAGCCCAGGTTAAAGTAGGTGTACCATAATCATCGGCTACCCCTTCTGTATATCTCTGCACGGTACAGGTATTGATTAACAAACTTGTATAGCTCAATCTCCCTCCGCGGTGATTCCACTACCCTCGGTCAAATCCATCTCCGCCCAGTCCAATATAGGATCAGAGTATGCTTTTGTTTCCAGCTCTGACTTCAGTTTATTCATGGCAGCGATAGTCTTTTGAGTGTACTGGTAATCACCTATCTTTTCACTTTCAGGGGAGAGGGTGTATTTAGCCGCCCATGCACCCAAGGCTTCAGCAGCCGCCAGGTAGATATTACTCGAGTGCATTGATAAGAAAATATCAATCTCGGCATCAGAAAAGACGCAAGCGGTTGTCGATACATCATTGATTAAAAGTCTTACTTTGCCCCTATCGGTTGTTACATCATAAGTACACGCCATATTATATCTCCTGAATTTTCAGCCAGACTTGCATGGTGTCGCCTCCTCCACTTGCAGCCTTGATGCTTCCTGATATACGAGTCCCACAGTTGAAGATAAAATCCGTACTAGCCGGTAATGCCGATCCAGCAGCCCGGGCGGTAGATACCATAATCCTCTCAAACCATGTTACCCCGCTATCCGCACTTAATCTTAACTGGTAGAACTGGGCTACCTGTGGCTTAACTACTGTCATAAGTACCTTGAATGGTTTTGTCGCTGCCAATGCTGCCCTCAATTCGGTATCGGCACCAAACACATTAGCTACGTTATCAGCCGTCAAGGTAGTGCCAACCAGGTTGTCTGGGGCGATGGTTACCGGAAACTCACCGACAAGATTATTCCAGAGGGAATCACAAACAGCATCATCAATGTTTTTGGTATTATGGTGGAATAGTATTTTATCAAAGTGCTGCTCGCTGCCGGTGTCTATGTCTATTCCATCTTCCGATTTCATCTATACCAGTCATTGAGCATTCCCCTGTGCGAATATCTGTCTATGCTCGGCGGCGGTTAAAGCCCTGGACCAAGCTCTCGGCCTTCCCAGGTAAACATTAAGCCAGTTGGAATCTTCGGTAAATCTGCACCCACATCTGAGGTCAAGGGCTGCGCTTGATTCGGGGTCGATTAACGTGCCGGATACAGTTGCTATCGGTAAACCATTCATGTAATGCTGCGCCGTGGTCCCTGTCCTGCTGTAACTCCAGCAATGCAAGGTGCTGGGCAGCCAGCCAATAGAATAAGATGCTGTCCTTAAAGATGCGCCTAACGAGTGGTGATGCCTGACGGTTAGATAGTAAATGCCGCCGGATTCGGTAAGGTAGACTTCCCACCCACTGTCGCTGAGAATGTATTTACCCATTAGTATCTGTGACGTATCAGTACCAACCGACCAATTAAACCAGCAAGCTAAACTATAATCCCCGGAGGTGAAGTTCAGGTTCGGGCAATCCGCAGCCGGGCAGTTGATATACTGTGTCCAAACTTGGAAGAGGTAAAGTCCGTAATATGGCTGGCCCGTTTCTGCCGGCCATATTGTACCTCCGGCGCCTTCCCTTGTTCCGATAGAGCCTGACTTTGACTGGTCGTGTATTAGCGTTCCGGTTCCCTCGAGGAAAGGCCAGTCAAGGACTATATCTTGATTCAAGCCAAGATTGTCATAAAATGTTCTAGCCATTATATCTCATAGAAGGATGCCCAAGGATAAGCCCTGGCAGTGCCTACAGTTCTCTCAATCGTTAACCTGACCCCAAACCGATTAGGGCCGAGGTTTACTCCGATCAGCACAGGGGATTGCACTCCGACAATAGGATCGGACTCATCAAATAAGCTCCATACACCACCGTCTGTATCCCGCCTGTATTTTCTAAGGACAACAGTTTCACCAGCCGTTTGGTTTAAGAAGTTGACAGTGACGAGAACAGGCTTGAAAACTCCTAGCGGGGCATTGTTGATATAGAGGTTATACTCGGTGTTGATAACCGTTGTGGTGGTGCTGCCGACTGCCGAGGATAGTGTGGGCAAGCCGTCAGTTACAGCCCGGATGAGGTCAACATTAGCATCAACAACCTCAAGGTCAACATTCGTATCCGCAACTATAGCCTGGATAACAGCCAATAGCACACTGTTGTCTTCTATTGCCGCGTTGGTGTCCGTCAGATCAGCCGGGTTGCTAATACCGCTCATACTAGCCCCTCGCTAACACAAAGATTAGCATCACCGTCTGCACAGATAGCGTTGATAGTGCCATAAAATAGATTCTCCGGTCCCATGTGGTAAGCACCACCGCTTGTGTTGAGTCTTTTGCCACTACCGATAACAGCATCATTGCCAAATCCAAGATAAATAGATTGTGTACTATCATTGACAAGGTCAAGCTCAGCCCTATTCATAGTCGCGGGCCTCACCTGTGTAGACACGGCTCCTACCGTTACAAAGGTGTCATCTACTGTCTTTATAGGGTGTATTCTCGGATCAGGCATAAAAACTCCTACTTAAAGGTCACTGTAAAGTTGCCCGTAAAGGTTGCGTCATAGTCAAGGAATATCCCGGTGGCCATCGCGCAGTCGAATAGTAATGTGAATGGCTGGCAGGCGACTTGAACGGCGGATCTTAAAATCAGTGTGCCGATAAGGGTTCCGGTATTATCGATACCATCATATATAGCTACATCTCCGACTACGGTCATGCCGTTAAAGGTGATAGAATGTAACACGCACGCGCCAGTGTGGACTATAGCATCAGCAGCTACTATTGATTTATCCCAGGGAAAATCTATTGCTGAGTTCATTATACCTCCTTGGAAATCCGGCCACGGCGAGGGGAGGAAAGGAGCACAAACCTCCCCTGCCATGACCAGCTAGAATTTGATTGTCTTACTCCTTATTTAGGCGTTGACCTGACCCCCAGCATAAGTGGCTCTCCAGTCAAGTTTCGTGATACCGAAGCAATGGCGGACACGGTAGAAAACATTGTCAGTCGCGAAGTCGCCTGACATCGGGTTGATGGCTCCGCCCCCTACAGTTACCTTATCGCTGGCTTTCATGCAAATCTCGGGCCTCTCATGGCCTCTCAGGTAACCAGCTTCCAGGCAAGCGATGTCGCCGGGATCAGCGAACAGATACCAAGCGGTGTTTCCATCAGTAGGGTCACAGATAGGCAGCCACGGCTCAACGATTAGCTGTAGACCCATCTGAGATACCACGTTATTGGTGGGATACGCAACAGGGCCAGCAGCGTTGTCAGACCACACCTTGGTAGCAGAGGTTAGTATCTGCCGGGCAGTCATCTCAAGGGCCGGGGGAACTACGAGGTATTTTGCCTTGTTGTATATCGGGCTACCACCTGCATCCACCCAACCTGCCATAGCTTCAAGACCGGCTTCGAGGTTAGCGATAGTCAACAGAGCCACAGAGCCGTTGATTTCTCCTGCAGTAGCATCATCGTAGAGATTGCCAGCCGCATGAGTTCCGGTATCGCTTGCATACTGGTTGATTACAGTATACTGCTCGGTCCTGAGGGCTGCCTTGGCAAACCGCATCGGGGTATCCTTCAAGGCGTTCAGGTCATCATTGATCATTGCCTCCCAGGATATATCGAACTGCCTACCATATTTGTAGACATAGAGGATATAGCGGGCTTCGTCACGGCCACTAGCCAGGTACTCACCTTTCTCAGCTACCTTATCAAGCCTCTGATCGCCGCCGGTTACAGCAAACCTATATCCACCAATCTCCGGGGCTAGTCTCGGCACGGAAGATGTTTTAACGTAACTCTTCCAGGACGACTCAGTTGCCTTATATTGAGCCAAGACCTGTCTGTCCAGTACGTCACCGAACAGATACGGGAAGTCTGAGGTTGTCAGTGCCTCCCGGATCAGGTATTCATGTTTGTGGGATGGAAGGCCGCGAGCATTGGAGAGCAGGTCGATAGTTTCCTTTAGCTTCTGCTCATACCCCTCGCCCCGGCCAACTTCCGATAGAGGACTAAAACCATTCCAGTCCTCCATTAACTTCATCAATTCCATCGGGGTTTCCTCCTAGTTTATTAGTTTTTACTTGACGAACTTTTCAAGCATCATCAAGTCTCGTGGTTCAATCTCCAGCGTGCCAGGTAATTCCACCGCACTAAAAACGATCTCCGTCTCAATCGCCATTAGCTCCTCCATTTCCTCCCGGAACTTTGCAACCTTTGGATTCTCGATGGCTTTCCCATTCCCATCGTCAATGTAAGGTTTTACCCGGTAATTTTGCTGAGTAGGGTCCAAGTCACCGTAAGTCTTAAACAAACCTTGCCGAGTTTGATTGATAGCTAGTAGCTGATCATCTAACTTCTTGGCTAGTTTTGCCAACTTGAATGCGTCCTTGACTGGTAGTTTTTCAGCAAGCAGCCTCTTTAATGGCTCTTGTGCGTTGAAGATTTCACCGTTGGTTAGTAGCATGATATTAAAGCTCCTTTTTATTTTACCTTTAGCTGAACTCGACATCGTAGATTGCTACGTATCCTTTCAGCGCCCCACCAGCCGTACTAAAGAACGGGACACTACCGATTACCGTACTCACTCCACCAGCCACATAGCCAAGGGCTAACGCAGCGTTATTGACATTGAATATAGCGTCAATCCCGGAGTTTGCACCATCAAAATTAAGCTCCCAAAGGCTGCACCAGGCAGGATCGCTTGCCAGCATACACTGATACTTGGCCCAAGAAATGTAAGCAGTTGTCAGTGTAGCACCACCATCCCATATACCGTCAGTATGGACAAACATATAGGAGGGAATAGTGGAAGAATCACCAAGGTTAATCCAGTCAGAACGTTCGGCAATCGCACCGGTTGCTAAGCCTGTTACTTCAATCTGGCTTTCCCATACACCATAACCATCGGACATGGCCGGGGTGGCTATGATACCACGCTGTCGGCTACCGCGTTCGTTGGCTTCAATAGCTTCTAGGTCGTGAGCAGTGATTATGTCGGCAACTCCCCAATGGACTTTAACGGCAATAACGCCAGTTCCACCGGCTACGAGACTACCCAAGGCATAACCAAAAAGAACCTGAGTTGTCTGTTCCGATATTTTACTAATTTCAGCATCGCCGGTCCCATCAGCATCGGCAGCACCAGGTAAGTTCCCAGCCCTGATATAGAGTGCATCGCCGATTTCAATAGCCCGATTTCCGTTGTCATCCTCACCATAGACGGTAAGGTTCCATATCCCTTCGGTATCTATGGCAATATGATCTGAAGTAGCGGCACCACTGGTGAACGCCACACCAACTCCTCTCCCATAAGTACCGGGGACTCCAGCGTCACATAAAACGACTGGATCACCCTTATTAACAAATCCATCTGCATGGTAAGGGTGGATTAGTTCCTCTTCTGTAACGGTTAAATGTCTGCCTTCATAGGTAGACGAAACTTCAGTACCGGCATCTTCATCACCGGTGTAAACTCCTACAGTAACTCCTGGCATAATATTTCCTCCCAAGTTATTCGGGATTCAAGGTTTGTAATTTACCTTGTCCCATAGATTAGGGTTTGTAATTTACCCCAACCTGCCTACCACCTGGCGGCGGCGGCTTCTACTAGCCCTTTGCGGCTATCTCTGCCTCTGCATCCGACAAACCCAGTGCCTTGAATGACTCGGTCAGGTCAACCGCTTTGTCTTCCTTGGACGGGCCCAAGTTCTTTACCTTGCTGGTCTCAGATAGCTTGGCAATATAATCCTTCTCGGACTGTATCGCTTCAGTTACCCCATCGGCTGTTTCGGCATCCTTGAACCTCTCTAAAAGTTTTTCTTTGGCAGCGTCCGGCAAACCCTCAGCCTTGTCTACAGCCTCTTTGATCGAGGCTTGTGCATCAGCCTTTGTTTTCGCTTTCTCTGCTTCAGATATAGAGGTCTTGAGATCGGTGTTCTCGGTAGTCAGCGTTTCATTCTGCCCCTCCAGTTCCTTGATCCTGTCTTCTGATTCCATCCTGTGTTTTACCTCCTTGGTTATTTGCGCCTTAATATCGGCCTCTATGAGTTTTACCAGATCGGGCCGTTTCTCCTTTAACCCTGATAATTCAATCAGGTCCACATCCCTGCTTCTATCTGATTCATAAAATGTGACAATCCCACCGGCGCCGGGCTCGGTTACAAAGTCAACCGACCTACAGGCTACCAGTTCCTCAATCACCAGCGTCTTCTTATCATCTATGGTTGATTCGGTAGCCTTCCCCACTGCATTGATTGAAATGCCCATCTCTGAAAGCAATTCTTTGTCTCGCAGCGTGGCCAGCTTCGTCATTAACCACGGCTCAATAATTTCAGCGACCCCGGTAACTATCCCCGCTTCGTCACATGTTACATCTTTTAATACAGCCACCCACCCTGTATTCTTTATCGACCTTTCGGGTAACGCTTTGTCCTCTGCCTCTGTGGGGTGATCAGCGTACATCTTCATCCCCTCGAATACTTTGAAATCTCTTCTCAGCATCTCCTTGGGGTAGTATCTGTCCTCGGTAGCATTAAAACCGGGCTTGATGACTATTACAGTGGCCCGGCCCTTATCAAACTTAGCTTCGGTAAGAGGGGTGTAGGTTAGTACCGCTTCCCTGGTTTCTGCCCCCTTGACCCATTGAGACATTTCGTCATCTCCTATTCCGAGGGTGCGGTAGCCCATTCTTATTCTCCGCATTACATCAGGCCGACTTGATTCCGGTATATTGGCTTTCTGCCCCTTGTATCCCCCAGGACTTAACGAGGCAGCTATCTTGTTAAGTTGCGGCTTGGTAACACCCTTGTCTATACTCTCAGTCATTCGCAGCTTCCAGGTATCGGGGTTATCAGCATCCGGAACATAGGCAAATCCATCAGCAGGGAACTTCTCCCCGTCCTCTGTTTTGGTTAGGGACTGTTCCTGTAGCCATGAGAGCGCTGTCACAGCCTCTTTGGTAGCCTTCTTGACTAAAGCCCCGTCCGGTAAATCAGAGGACAACAGCTCCTGGCATATCTCAACTATCTTCTTAATCCGGCTAGAATCCAAGGTGGCATTGCGCCGCCCGGCTTCCTGCACAATCTCAGCATACTTGGCTTGCAGGGATTCCATCGGGGTATAAACAGTTGATCGAGTTACCTTCTCTGGATCCCCTGTAAAAGTAGCCGATCCGTCTTCAGCCAGCGCGTAGTTTGTTTTGTATAGCTGCTCCCCAATACGATATATCAGATAATCGTCATAGACCTCTGAAATAGATAACCCGGTAGGATCGGGGTTGGCCTCCGGCGTTACCCCATACTGGTCTATTAGTGAAGCCTGCAGTAAATCCCTCTTGTCATCGGCGCTTAACGATTCCCTTTGTTCTCCTGCCATCTTAGCCACCATAGGGCCACCGCACTCAGAACATTCCTGGGAATTGCACTTCACGCCTATCCCAACAGTAGATTCCTTTCCGCACTTAGAACAAACACAGATATGATCCCCAGGAGGGTGGACTGCTTCCCGGGCTGCTTTGATTCCTGTATCTTTTGCCATGCTTACCTCCTAGATTCGGGCAATAAAAAAGCCCCCGTATCGGAGGCTGTATATATCAAATACCCCCAGGGTTGCGCTTGAATCAGAGGCTCTGGGGGTCTATGCTGGAGACGCCATCACTGACGGCTCTGTTGCCTTTTCTACACTTGGCAGATAGGCTACTTCTTCAACATCGCCGGGGCTATCGCGCAAGTACATCCCGGATGTATCGTATCCTCGGGGTTGTAGAAATCCTGATTGATTGGTATTACTCCCTGGTCAGCGTTACCTATACAAGCATCACAATTACCTTGCTGTCCACCAGATCCTAATATCCATTCCTTGCCCGTCACACCCATCTCAACCGATCTGTCGTGGGATGCCTGGAACAATGCCTTTCTGGTTTCTGTCTTGGCTATTAACTCTGAGCGGTACTTCGTCATATTCTCAAAGTTGTTCCTGATGTCTCTCCCTAGCCCCGGTACGCCTAGCTTGTTCTTTATCCCATCGCTAATAGTCCTGGCTAGTCTGTCCTTGGTTGTTGCATTGATCAAAGTAACCTGCTTGGCAGAATGAACCTTAGACCACTTAACAGCCTCAGACATTGGTGGGCCTTCATAGGTTATCGGAACACCCGCTTTGGTTTGCCCCCAGCTAACCATCTCAGCCGAGCCTTCAAAGTAAACCTCAGCCAACTCGCTGGCTATTATCGCCTCGAGTTCAGATGTGAAAGAGGACAGCATCGGGTCAATAATGCCCCCGGTGTCTGCCCCTATACTTTCGGTTATATATCTGGAGTAAATAGTGCCTAGCTTGTGATAAGGGAAAGCGTCAGCCAGCTTGTTGAAGTAGCTAGATAGTTTTCTTTGTAGCTTTCCCGCCCGGCTTACGTGGTTCTCGCTGTTTGGGTTTGCCGGGATTTTTGACTCGACTAGGCTTATTATCCTTTCCAGTTCTTGCATTACCAGTGTTGGCATCGGCTTCTACCTCAATTCTGGCTATCGGCGTTATGCCTTGCTCGTCATCTCTGTATAGTTCTACCCTGTCAATCACTACTTCTTCGACAGGCGGGATAATGACATCGGCGGCATCGGGGACCGGCGTCAACTCAACGGCAGGTGTGTGGTTGTTGGTTATCGCGATTAGCACACTGGCTCGGTCTCTGGAATCATCCGGCACCTCATACTTCCCTGGCGCTACCTCGATCATCTCTGTGGATTCAGTAGCCAAGGGAATAGCACTGTTAACGACCTCAAAGCGGGTATCTGCCTTTTGCCCTGTACCACCGCAAGCAGAACACCCTATCCTAATCAGTCCATGCTCATATTCCATGTAACCGGCGCCTTCGCAATTAGGGCACTTCATTACTGCACCCTCCGGATATCCACCTTGACCTCAAAAGTAGATGAATTCCCGCAATCTTCCCAAGAGAAGATTTCAGGGTGGGAGAATACGAATGGCTTACCGAATAGCTGCCAAGCTTGTATTTTGTCCATTACGGGCTTCTCTGGCTCAGGGCTGTAGACCTCAGAAGGCAAGTAACACTCCGGGAGAATATTCTCCCCGGCTCCGGTTCTCACCCAGCCCCCACTCCTAGTCAAAAAAGACCTCACAGGTTTGCCGTTTTCAAAATCCACCTTTCTGATAATGGTCTCGGTTAGGCCGTCCTTTGTCACCACCCTGGCTTTGACCCGGCTGTACTCATCACTCATTATTACTGCTCCTTATTACTCCTTATTTTGCTTCAACCATTCCTGGCCTCGGCTCGCTACGACATCTATTCTTATATAGACAGATGTAACACTCATCTTCATGCCCCGGGTTATCAGTCTTTACCCCCCTTATACATAAGACCTTTGGAACAATAAATCTGCTCATTTGTTGCTCCTTTAGCTTACCGCGAAGAAAGTGCCTACCGGGAAGATTGCAAAATTAAAGGCCGACATTGCCGGTACTAATGGTGCGCAATTACACCGCTCGCACTCAGGACAGATCGAGCTTTTGCACAGCCTGCAGGTCTTGGCTTTGTCAGCACTAAAGGTATGCCCGCAGTTACTACACTTCTGGATAACGACCTCAAGAATTGCTGCCATCATTCAAACAGCCCGGGATCAATCACTATTGGTGGGACAGAGGGCTCAACCGCACTCCTGTGGCAATTCGGGCAGATGTATCGCTGCTCAAAATCACTCCACTCGGATTCGTCTAAGTAAAATCTATTCTTACAATGGGGGCATTCCCCTACCCACCGGTTAGGGTCAATTACACTTGGTTCCGGTTTCATTACCGGGGCATCTTCTGTTTTCTCTTCCGTCCCAGTAACCACCTCCGAACCGTCACTATGCTTGAATCCTTTCGGTAGATGGCTCTGGCAGATTACCCGGTCATAGACAAAGGGTATTTCAAGACCCCTTATCATTTCCTTCTGGTGGAAATGCACCGTGGCCCGGCAGAAAGTACATACATCCTTTCCGCAGATATCGCACTTCAATACCGGGGCATTGTCCTTGCAGATATCACAAGTTGTTATGGTCATCTGGCCCCCTGCTGGGTCCGGTACTGTAAACCTCATCTCGCTGCTCCTTATTATTATTTGTGGGGTAGGTGTCTTTCCACTCCCTAAAATTAGGTCCGTAACAATTATGCTCGCCACAAAATTGTTGGTCTCGCCATCGGTTTGTGGGCTTCGCCGTTGCCCGTTTTCACCCCACATGGTTTGTTGTATTAACCTGCGAGGGCTGATCTCGACCTATTTAATCGTGGGTAAAACGACACCCCCGCAGGCCATCAAAACACAACTATACCACAATCTATCCAGTAATGGCAAGCCTTTCGTAGAGTTTCTTTAATCCCCTGAGTAGTGTCGCGTTGGGGTCAGATTCCTCAGCCTTCGCTGCTTCGTCCCCGGCTGTCTTGATATCCTCTAATACCTGGGCTGGGTCGTTGATCCCCATAGTCATCAACGCTACTTGTTTGACATCATCTGCTAGTCCTAGCTCTGGCATAACCTGAAGTATCTGTGCCATCGCTTGTGCGGCCTGTGCTACGTCATCAGGGGCTATAACAGGGAAGTCCATATCCACATACCACTTGTCTGGTTTAATCCCTGCCCCTTCCAATACAACCTCATTAATATCCTGGTAAGTATCAGCCCATACTTTTTGATTGGACCCGAACATCTTCATCATCGGTAGCTCAACCGTCTTAGCTGTGGCTAGATTACCAATCGAGATATCACCGAAGTATTGCTCCGGGATACCCACAGCAGCCGCTATCTGGAGTTTGATCTGTCGACCATCTTGATATGCCCCTACAGCCCCAGACTCTGTTTTGATGGGGGTGGTATCAGATCCTAAGTTCTCGATTAGCGTACTGCCGGCATCCGGAGTCTTGCCGTCTAGCTTCCCCTTAATAGAAGCAACTGCCGCGGACCCGCCTTTGACTTTATTCTTCCAGGCAAACCGTGCCAGCGCTAACATGATGGCAATCCGGGATGATAAGAACTTCCTGTAATACTTTATCCAGTCAAGCGCGGGGAGTAATAGCGGATTGCCCCTCTGACTGATAGTGTTAAAGGCAAGATGATAAACCAAGGCCTCGTCTGTGTGAGCAACATCAGCTCCCGTGCTATCCTTGGCTGGTTCCCCTTTTGGGTTGATCGTACTCCGGTATATTGAAACATGCCCTTTCCCCTGAGAATCAGTCCATGCCCGCTTATAATATAGCGCCTCCTCTTTGTCGTCAGGGTTGGTGATTATCTCAGTTATCTCCAGGGGGTCGATTATCCTTATCTTGGATTTACCTTCTGCCCCTAAGAAGATAGCAAAGAAAACCTCACCGTCCACAAGGGACTTGTCGCTAGTCTTGCGCTGGCCCCGGGCAGATAAGACAGACTGATTGGTCTTTGAATTCCAGAACGCCTCTAGTGTAGTTTTAGTTGCTTCGTTCTTCTCATCTACACTCCAGGTCATGCCGGTGCCAAACGTGTAGTCAGTCCATAATCTAATAGCTTGCTTGGCTAGTGGATCCTTCGCGTAATACAGCCGGGACCACTTGACATTGTTAATGCGGGTAGAGGCATCAATGACATCCCCGGTAGCAGCACTGAAGCTAATCCAGCCGGGACCACTTGACATTGTTAATGCGGGTAGAGGCATCAATGACATCCCCGGTAGCAGCACTAAAGCTAAACCAGCCTGCGTCTTCCAGTTTTAGATCGGCCTCAACACTAGTGGTGGCTTCACGTAAAATAGTTTCTAGATCTCCTCCCAACACTATAGCCTTTGGTTCTTTCTTATTCATAGGTCTAAATTAACTCCCTCGTAGCTAATCGCGTCATACACTTGGATTTCCTCGTAGTCAGGCTCAGTCCGCATAAAGTTTAATGCCTGGGTAACACTGTCAACCTGATCATCATGGGCAGCGTTAGGAAAAGCTGCGGTTTCATCTATAAAATCTATCAACCAAGGGGCTGATTCGGGTAGGAATACCTTGCCCGCTTCTATCGATGGGGTGCAGGCATTGGCCCGGGCTACCTTGTTGGCATCAACCTTTATCGGTAATAACGGGATTCTGGTGTCACGCTGTAGCTCTTGGATCAAAGACTGCCCTGATGCTTTATCCTCAATAATGACTAGATTGGGCTTATCCCTCTCGTATAGCGCCTTGGCTGCTATCTTCAGCTCAGGGAATTGTACCTTATCTCGCCATAGGCTCAACAGGTAGTAGCCATTACTGGCTTCTCCCCATGTAGTACAAACGGAGTAATCGTTTTGTGTCTTGTCTTTGAAGGCAGTATCCCAGCTTTGGATTATCCTCTCGAACTTGGGGGGTTCCCTGAAGTACTTCCACCACTCTCGCCTGAATAACTCACCCTCTGCTATAGTCGGGTTGCCTTGATAAAGGCTCTCGAATACCCTGCCACCTACATCACGCTTGATGCTCATTAGTTCTTCTATGGGGTATTGATCAGCCCATAACGCCTTCCCCTCATCTATCGCGGGGAAGTGCAGTATCTTCCATTTCTCACTAGCCGGGTCCTCTTTGATCTGCTTCAGTATCCGGCCCACTAAGTCATCTTCATGCCACCGGGTCATAACAATGATGATAGCAGCGCCCGGCGCTGCTCTAGTCCGAAAGGTCGTCTTCCACCACTCCCACACCTTCTCCCTCATTGTGATGCTTTCGGCTTCCTCAGCATCCTTGACGGGATCGTCTATAATCCCTACATTGAAGCCCCTGCCAGTTACACCACCGCCAATACCAACAGCATAATAAGAGCCACCCTGCTTAGTCCCCCACTCATGGGCAGCTTGCCTTATCGGTATAATTGTTTCCTGTGCTGCCCTCTCTGGTCTATAATGAATGTCAGGAAAGAGCGTAGTCATTTCAGGGGAGATAAATACGTCCCTTGCTTTGCGGGAGTGGGTTAAAGCTATCGACTCGGCATAGCCTGATTGTACTATATAATCCCTGGGATGCTTGGCTAAGTACCAACAAGGGAAACGAAGCGTCACCAGCTCGCTCTTACCGTGTCTGGGGGGCATTACTACCATTAGCCGCTTGAGTTCACCGCGCTCAACTGCTTCAAGTGCTTCTGATAGGGCTACAAGATGAGGGGGTGTCTTGTAAGCCGGGAAGGTGTAACGGCAAAAGGGTAATAGCCTATCCCTGGCCTGCCTCCTCCGGTAATACTCCTCCGCCACGTCTTCCGTTGATAATGCTGAGTAATTCCGCATCGGTTAAATCCTTAGCTTCCAGGTTAAGATTAATGCTTTCATGTTTCTCCGGTGCGTAAGCTCCCTCCATCTTGTTTAACTCGGCTATGGCCTGGATCGGATTAGTCAACTCTACCTTAGTTAGAATTACAGAAAGGTTATCTTCCTTACTCCCGAATGGCATGGTGGTTGTTTGTATCTGCTTTAGCCCGGCCTTGTTTATTGTCTCTGGGCCAATATCGTGCATCCATACACCATCAGCGCTGCAGGTCATAAAGTCTGTCTGCCTGGCTCGGGCTATCTCGGTAAGAATAGACTTACGTTCTTCTACCCCCGCCACCTTGTTTGCTTCAACCTTTTGGTTAAGTTCTGCCTGTCTTAGTAGTATCTTGGTATTTTTAGCCAATCTACACGCATTAACATCAATAGTAGCCCTAGTCAACTTTGCGGAGTAACCGGCCTTTACATAAGCCTCATACTGGCTCATGCCTGCCATAAGATTAAGGGTAAATTGCTCCTGTCTACGTGTTAGTTTCATCTCAATCCCAGTTGGGGTCAGGTATTATCTTCTCAATATTGGTTTTCATGCCGGTAGTAATAAACAGCACATTACTCAATGCCCGTTCTGCCGGGAACATGATATCGCCATAGCATATCCTTATCCCCTTGTCATCTATCGACAATACCTCACCGTAATTATGCCGGATCAAAGGGGTTACATTAGCAATCTCGCACTCGGGTATGTCGTCCTGCTCCCCACAAGCGTCCAGCCATGTTACCTTGACGATATCACCTACTTGTGCTTCACTCACTTTTTCCCCTATCTTCTCATCCAGGTATTCCCCGAACTCAACTAAAACACCAGCCAACTTAGCATCAAAGTATTCTTGCAGCATGCTAGAATCTCCTTAGCCTATAGACTAGCCAGTAAACAAATGCGGGCCGGAAATGTCTTGTTTTGCATCGCCGGCTCCGCCTGCTGTTCCGATCAGAGTCAAGTAATGGCTGCCGCTTGGATAATAAAGAAAGTATATATTACTATCTCTACCCTAAGTATAAGATGCGTGTACCCCCAAAATCAAGCCTGACGATGTTCAAGGGCGTGATGGTGGGGGCATAGCCAGACAATTTCATCTGGCTTAGAGTAATCCGGGTGATGGCGGACTCCCTCTTTGTGGCATCCCTCTATGCTACATTCATGCTTATATTGGTGTGCATACTTGGCTATTGCACCGCAATCCACGATCCAACGCCTGTATTCCCTAAAGCACTCTAGGCAGAGACGCCCCCTACCCCGTTTCTGATAGTCTTCATCAAGCACATCACAACACACACGGCACCGTTTAGGGATAGGGACAGGAGGGATGTATTCGTATTGGAATATCCGGGCCAATAACATTTCCTCCCCGCTCATTTCCTTCTCCTTTCTCTCAGGCAAGCCAGGCAAAGATAGCCTTTATCTCTCTTTATATATTTGAGGGTGAGCGCGCAACCACACACCCTACATCGCTTGGGGATAAAGACTCCCCTGATATAGCCTGCTAACCGAAGATACCCATTATCAATAAACCCTTGTATCTTACCCACTACGATGTACCTCAAACCCCTCTGCCATCTTGCATAATCCGTTATACCTGCGGTTACACCTCTTGTAGTCCGGGCAGGTTGGATTCCAAATCGTTCTCCCCGTATTCACTACCACATCATCTACTACATCGAACAAAGGGAATGCTTCACCGCACCCGTTGTTGGCATTAGAGCATTCGAGTAGTTTACCGGATATCACATCAAAGAACTTGTCCCTGTGTTTGGTCATGTGTGCTGCCAGATCCTTCTTGTTGACCTTTAGATTGACGATTAGTTCGCATCCTTCTCTCATTTTAACCCCCTTGATAATTCCCTGATTAATCTACCGGCTTCCCCCTGGCTCATGGGCTGTTCCTCTATTGGCTCTTTGATCCCCTTAGCCTGGCAGAGCTGTGCAATCTTCTTCTTCTGGAATAACGTGGCGTCCATTACTTCACCCCTACTAGGACAAGGATCGCCACCATGCACTTAGCCGCAAGATGGATGTCTACTGGCGGAGCATTTGGTGTCCCCTTCCCTTCAAGGTAAACTATCCCGCACGTTACAACTGCATTCGGAAAAGCATCACCCCTGAGTATAGCTTGCATCCTAAAGTCATCCTCACTGGTGCTGGTGTTAGATTGCCCCATTTCTCTCAGCCATTCTATAACCGTCACTTAACCCTCCTCTGCCCCATCAGTAGGGTCTTCTGCCGGGTTAGTATCGCGCACGTTTCTCGATCATTGCATAAGTAATCATCCCCTACCTTGTGCAGCCCCCCGGCTCGTGTTCCTGACTCCCCGCAGTCTTTACAAGTGATTACCCTACCCTGTGGGCTTGCCACCAGTATTGGCTTATGGTCCCGGACTGCCGCCTCGTTATTAGTTAGCGGATGCCCTTTCATTGCCATTCTTCTTCGTATTGTCATTTCTGCCTCCCGACCCACCTTAACATTAGTATCGCGACTATACCTGTTCCGCAGATTCCTACCACTGCGCCGATTGCTTGTAGTCCAGTCATTTCAGTGCCTCCTTGGTTCCGAGTTCTCCTAGCCTAGCATTAAACCTATTTTCATTATTATCTATTTTCTTCAGCACTGCCTGGTAATCATCGAGCGCCTTTTCCCTTTGGTATGGGATGCCGGCCACCCTGACTTGCAGGTCGCATCTTTCTATGTCGTTGAAGTATTTTGCCTCGGCATAGACTGAGTATCCCCCTGACCCACCACCACGTGAATACTTACTGGTGGGAACGTAAACCAAGATTGCCTTATACCTGTTTGCCTTTATTTGGTCTAGTCTCGCCACGGAATCCTCTTTCGCAAAGTTGTAAACCCCCGTGAAGGAGTATCCCCTATCCCTTGCTTGCTTCTCATTCATTACTTAACCTCCACAATCTTGATGAACCTGCTGACTACTACGCCATTCCCCCATTGCGTGCCCGATGCCAGGACTTCTTTAATTTTGACCTTTACTATTGCGTCAAAGTGAAAGCCGGAATTCCCTGCATCTTCCCTGGTGATGTATGAGTGCCACCCGCGAGGATAAACCCCAGAGGAAAAAGTGGTGATTAAATCGTTCTCATCTCTAGCATAGTCAGCTTCATCTAGCCATTCCCCTGCAGGGAGCGGTTTCTCCGTCCTATAACATATAGTAAAAAAGTCCCCATCGGTTAAATGTACTACCTTGTACCCATCTTTTACTTGCCTGACCTCTTTGTCTACCGTATCAAGACACATTGTCAACCTCCTTTTGCTTGATACCCAAGATTACCATAGCCGTAAACAGTAGTCAAGTCGGCTAGGAGGCGCTAAGGGCTAATGACGCCCCCACATGTGCTTGTTCTCCATGTGTTTCTTGCACGCATGGTTGATTGCTATATTCATCAGGCTCACTATTGTTTCAATATCGTAACCGTAATGCTTGGATAGTTCCTTGACCGACATCTTTGGATCGTAGTCTAAGTGCTTTAACCACATCACACCACCTACCCCCTCAGTTTCTAACAAGCGCCTGATCCACGCTATACAGGAAACGTTATTCTCCCATGTGGCTTTATAATAACCCGGCTTGGTTACAATATCGTCTTTAGTACCAAGTAGCCGGGGCGGGTAGAATCCCTCTTCCATCAGATATCCCCAGCACAAAGCCCACTGCATTTTCTCCGGTGTCAGCCGGCTCATTAGATTCTCCGACCCATACCACGACTTATACATCAACTCGGGGTCATCATGGAACTCATCGTTCATCGCTATCTCCTCAAACCTAATTATCTTTCCTGCTGTATTGGATAAATCGCATCATGAATACATTTTCTACTGCCGAGCTGCACATAGGGAGAATCATATCGGGTAGTGGATCCGGCAGTGCCGACCAGTCAACCATGTCGTGCATCATATCCCGCGCCTCGGTTGCCAACAAGATATTATCAGCCTGCTTGATTAGTTTCTTGTCAGGGTCAGGGATTAGCGGCGACCTCGAAGTCTTAATGCCGAACTTGGTTTCTATGTTCCGTTGGATAATGTTCTCACGGATACGGAATTCTGGTATATCGTACTTTATGGGCCGGGGTAAGTCGGTCAAGTATGCCTCGGCTGCGTCATGCAACAAAGCCCGGAGCTTTAATTCATCAGGTACTATATCGGCTACCCTGATTGAGTGATCCCCTACTGAGTAAAACTGCTTGCAATGCCCCCCATATCTACAGGTCAAAGACAGTGAGTGGGCTATGTCTACGATATCAATTTCCTCCGGCTGCGGGTCCAGGTAGTGAAAGTGCTTCCCGGTATAAGTGTTCACCCAGTGGCCGTCATATTCGTTCATTTATCGCCTCCGTTATCGCCCAGAATAAAGCTAGTGCAGGGTCAAGATGGTGTGATACACACTTCCTAGTATCATCTTTAGCATAGTATTCAATCACTACTAGCCACTCACCCGTATGATATGTAGAAAGTAGTATGGAGCCATCTATTTTGGGAACAGCATACCTAAATAGGTTATTGAGGTCTAGGTTAATCCAGGATGTATGCCCCTTCTCATTTTTTAGCATTAAGTGGTCATCAGCAACTTGAATAACTTTCAGCCCAAACCCCTCCCAAAACTCCTTAACCTGTGCTTCTGTTGGTTCTTTCACTTGCCCTCCCTGTGTAATATTCTCAGTATCTTGAAGTAGACGTGAACGTCCCTGGCCCGGGTATCCACATTCTCGACCCCACCCTCCTTCCCCCTCTCCAGCAATGACAGGCAAGCGTCCAGTTGTTTCAAAGCGTATGTGATACAAACCCCTTCCGGAGTGCCCCAGTTCATGTCAGGATACAGGGACATTATACCAGCTACCCGCTTGAAGTTTGCCAAGGGGTCAGCGTTGGATCGGTAATCGTCATTCTTGGCATCATGTAGTGCTATTTCTTCCTCGGTTAGTTCATAGAATAATGGGTGTCCGCTCATTTTTTGTTCTCCTTTTTGATTCTTCTTATCTTTTCTAAATTACAAGATTGTCCGGCTAATAGAGAGCAAGCACCATCGATGTATTTGGTACACTTGACCGTGATCCTGATATGGTGCGCCTTTCTTTTGTGGCCGGCGCTATACTCCTGACAAAACTCCTGTTCAGGGCAAAGGTTCATATCTTCAACTCCATTACTGATTGACTGCATCTTTTAGCCGCTATCTCACAATACTTTTCCTCTATCTCTATGCCTATTGAATGGCGGTTGAGGTCTTTCGATGCCCTTAGCGTGGTGCCAGAACCTAGAAAGGGGTCTAGGATAATTTGTGATTTTTTATGGCTGGCAATAAGCCACTTAAAGAGACGGATTGGTTTAGGGGAAGGATGCCCATCAACCTTTTCTTGGCTGGCTGGAAACTGTTTGGCGTCGAATGCAAAGTCATTCTTCCCGTAAAGCAATATAGGTTCCCAGTGAGAAAACCCAGTCCCTCTCCTAACCCGCTGGACGCTCCCAGGACGAAACCACGCAACCTCCCAATCAGGCTTCGGGTAATCCCATTGATTCCCATTCCCAGGAGTTACGAGTACGGTTGGTGCTAATTCTATACAAAGGGGGAGCCATTCCACTGGTGGGATGATTTTACTATCCCATTCTGCTATCCCAACACCATAAGGCGGGTCAGTCAGCACTAAATCCACCTTCGGTAATTCAGGTAATATCTCTCTGCAATCCCCGTGGTATATCATTACCCATTCGTCTTGATAGTAGGGTTTCATTCTTTCTCTATCACCTCATAATAAAAGTCTATCCAGGCCTTTACCGCCATCGTGCCCTTGGGAATCACCACCCACTTCTCATGACACCACTTGTTAAAGGCTTCTTCGTATTTATCTACTTTATCCTTATATTCTTCTATGGTCATATTATCACCTTCACCGCTTGCTTCGGCCTGTCCGGTAGCTCATCCCAATAAGCAGACTTAGGGGTTAGTAGTTTAATCAACGGGGTAGACATATCGGTCGGGGGGAAGCCCCCCATCTCACTATACCCGCCCCATTTCAGGTAAGCATTAGTCTTGACTAGCATTTTCCGGTGGGCTCTAACCCTTCCTATGCGGAACCCGGTTTCATTCCCCTTCTTGTCTTTCTCGGGGCGGGTCCGGGGGTCAGGCATTAGGTAAACATCTGGGGCTGCATTAACTACATGGTCATGACTCATAGCGTAGAAATCAGCATGGATAATTGATGCAGTCCGTTCGACCTTAACGGCCTTGGCTGACTTGGTCCGCGCGCCGCCATATCCGTGAGTATGATAGAACCAGAATACATACTGCCTGTCTGTGTGACTTTCATTCCCACTACCGAAACTCAGCTTATGCAACATCCCCTCAGATCGATAAGGTACATTGAGCTTCTTGGCTATATCCTTGACTATGTGAATCCCGGCCTCTGTCCATATTCTATTCTCATGGTTGCCGTCAACAGCGCCCAGTATCTTGTGCCGGTAAGGATAAAGTAATTCAGTTATATCATCACGCTGATCCTCGGGGGAACCGACTTGTTTGTATATCTCCCCCTTGGATGTCTTTAGTGCCGATTCACATAAATCCCCATTCAGGAAAGCATAGGCATCCGGTCGATCCAGAAACCCTAGTGTCATCTTGAGATGTTTCATTGAAAACAACGGGTTTCCATAATGCACGTCTGATATAGGGACAATGTTTATCATCTCAAAGTCAGTGTCTAAGTGGTGAGAATAATAGATCAACTCCCCTGCTGTGATCGCCTCTTCTTTTGGCTTTGTCATGAAACCTCCTTGATCATTTCCTTCAGGTATATTGTCAGTGCCTCTATATCGGGTTTCTGTGGTGTGAATGCACGGCCCATCAGTAAATCAAAATCATCAGCACCTAACCTAGTCATAAACCAGTTACGGTGTTCCTCCGGATGGGCAGTTAAGTACATGTGGCAACCCCCGCACAAGCCAGCAGCATTGTCTTGGTCCCACCTAACGCTTATCTTCCCTCGGCCCCAAAAGTGAGAGCATTGCAACTGCTTCCAGCCCGGGAATACTGTGCCGTTCTCTTTCTCTGTGTCCGGTTTGATTGACAGGCATCTCTCACAACCCCCAACCCTAACTATGGCCCGGCGCCGGATATACTCTGAAAACAACTTATCGAGTGGGTTAATCTTCAAGCCATCTTCCCCTTCTTGAGTAATTCCTCATATGATTTCATTAACTTTACCATAGACTCCACTTGTTCCTTTGCTTTGCTGGATGTAGCTATTGCTATAATTAAATCATTTACCACTTCCTTGAGAGTCTTAGTCCTTATGTATTCTTCACAGGTTTTACAAACGTCTCTTAGGTCTTTCCCATTCTCATCAAAGTAATATTTTCTTTCTTCTTCAGCCCGTACTATTGAGGCGGTCATGTCTCTTTGGGCTTTAGCTACATCACGTTTAGTCATATAGGGGTCAATGTATACCAACCCACTCTCATCAGGCTTTGGGAATAGAGAGCAGATTTGTTTAGCTAATTTATTATAACTCTCCTTGTATTCATCGGGTGTTAAATCCCAAGTATCCCCTGCATCTTCACATATCAGGCTGGCTACTTCCTCTAGTCTATCCATCACTTACCCTCCCAAAAGGTATACCAGTAATACCCGCCCTTGTAATAGCAGTTCACATTAATGCTCTCATAAGGGTCTTCAATATCAATATCAATCGTTTTGAACATCACTTACCCTCCTTCACCAACCTATAAACTCTGGTAGGTTATCAAATTGTTCTTTTGGCATTTCCTCTACCTCTATCCCCCATTCTTCGCCTACCTCGCTATGTTGCATCTCAGTTATTTCCTCTAGCAAAGCAGGGCAGTTGGTAGCGTCATAAATGCAATATGTCCCACCACCGCTAATATGAGTCAATCGTAATACCTTCACTTCTCACCTCCTATCTCATCCAATAGCTCTTGCTCCAGGGATTGCAGTTTGACCTCAAGGGTTCTCAGTGGTTGTAGCGTAAAACTATCTATATCAGTATCATTACCTCTGCATAACTCATCCTCAATGATACCGTCTAGTTCATCTACTACTCCCCTAATATCTAACAGTTTAATCCTCTTAAACACCATCTCTACCGCTTCCCTCTGCCATACAGGTTTAGCTTCCTTCTCACACTTGGCTAGTTGGGCTTTGGCTACATTCCTGGTTAGTTCGCTGGCTGAGGCAAAATAATACCTGTTCCTATTTTGTATTATCTCCTCGCTTGTAAGTAATAATTCATCCATTACAATCCTCCCTGTGACATAGAGTTAATTACATCTTCCAAGTTCTCTACAATCTCTATCCATTTCTGTGCTTCAATCCACCTTGTATAGCGGACTAGGACTCTTGCCTCAAAGTTAGCCCAAGCACCTGTTACTGACAAGACAACATCGCCTTCACACCATTGGTAAATCCTTTGGAAAACCTTATCTAAAATCTCTTGGTCATTCATTTCTTTACCTCCAATGGATATGTTAGTTCGTAGCCAGCCTCTTTCATTTCTTGTTGAGTTTCGTGATAATGGCTATAATCCCTACGCCCATCAAGCGGACTGAATGGATTTTTAGGTGCATCCGCATCTTTATCTACCAGCATTACATTACTAGAAGAAAGAAAGGAGAGGATTATTAAAGCCTCTTTTCTATAGCCTGCCTTGGAGTGTTCAGTCATATCCTCCCACCCAATATCCTCGTGGGAAAAGGATAATACTTCAGCCAAGTCTTCCTTCACCTTTTCCTGTCTAGTTTTTATGTCCATATGCTGTGCCATTGCTCTTAATCCTATACGGAGAGCATCTTCTGTTCCCAATCGTATTATTGAAGAATCCTTGCCATCCTTCTCACGGATTACAAGCCCGTTATGCCTGTTAAACATACTCAACCTGTTATCTCGCCAATCAACAAGTGTATCTTCAACAGCCTTGCGACCTATTTCAAGCAACTCTGAGTCATCCGCTATCCCATTTATCTCCTGATATTTCATTCCTTTACCCTCCCTATTTTAATAATCACCAGTAACCCCAGGTCTATCACGAAATAGAATATTGATTTAAGATATTTCACTTTTCACCCGCATAATTCTCGTAATGATTCTTCCTCCAGATCAGCTTGATAGCCGGCGCCGGACCTAACTGCCGATTCTTGGCCATCTTGATTTCAAGGATACCAGGCTCGGAGGTGTTGTCATTGTAATACTCGTCCCGGTAGAGTAATAAGGCGATATCAGCATCTTCTTCTAATGATCCACTTTCTCTGAAATCTGATACCCTGGGCCGCCGGTTATCATCTGCGCGGTGTTCTAATCCCCGGTTAAGCTGGCTGCATCCTATCACTGTAATGTCTAACTCTTTGGCTATCGCCTTCATGGCCTTACTGGCCCCCGAAACAGCCTGGTGCATATTCTGTGCCGTGCGACACTCCTTGAATAACTGGATATAATCGACTACCATAAAATCAAGCCCGTAATCCTCTTTGATCCTGCGAGCGCAACTAGCTACCTGAGCAGAGGTGCTATCCCTGAAATCGTAGAATAAAGGCCGCGCTTCGACCTTCCCTGCCAGCGTCATAATCTCCCCCCACTTGTCCTCGGATATCGTATTGTGTCTTAATTCTCTAACGGTCACATCGTATAGCTTGGCTACCTCGCGCTCGAGTAACCCCATTAGATCCATCTCCAGGGATACAAACAACCCTGTCAACCCTTTACTAACCAGCTTCAGCGCCACCTCAAAGACTATCTGAGACTTACCCATCGATGGCCTGCCGCCGACAATAATCCAGTTCTGTCGGTATAGCCCTGCGGTGATTCTGTCCAGATCAACAAACCCCCAGGAGGAAGCTAACTTATTGGCTTTTGCTTCGTCAACGTAATCAATCAAGCGCTGTGCCGCCTGTTTGGGAGTAACTATACCGGTGTTCTTTACCGCGCTATCCCGCAGGGTCTTTATCAAGCTAACGGCAGTATCCAGGTCGTGTTCCACATTACCGGAATCAAGCTCACTTATTTTCTGTGCTTCCTGGACTAACTGCCTTTGCAAATAGGTCTTATGAACTATCTCGGCATAGTGTTCTATATCCAAAGTAGTAGGGACGTTTGCTATCAGGTGGCAAAGATATGCGCCCCCGCCGCACTCTTCAAGCAAGTTGAGTTCATCCAACTTTTGTGCTACCGTAATCTGGTTTGGTTTCTCAACAGCACAACACGCTTGATAAATCCTCGATGTTCTTTCTCCGTTGAACTCCTCCGGCAAAAGGTCTATTAGCTCCAGGCAACCACCGTCTATTAAAAGACTACCGATTACCGCTTCCTCTGCTTCGGTGTTATAGGCTGTTTTCATAATTCTATATCACTCCCCACTTCATTGTACCACAGTAATTGTTACAGTGTTAACCAATGTTCCAGATAATTTGAAGGACCCGGGTGGGTTGGGGATTATTTCACTGTGCCCACTTATTAAGTCTAAGAAATCAATCGTTTTCTTATTCTGCCTAAATGTAACACCCGATGACATTATACTAACCAATTTACCACCAGGCTTAAGACACTTTAAGGCGTGAATGACGTGGTCTATATCTTGCTGCCTACTAAATGGGGGATTCATAATAACACGATCATATAAAGGTTTTGGTTCAACTGAAAGAAAGTCGCAGCACTCAGTTTTGGCGAATCCATAATGCGTTAAGGCTTCACAATTATCAGACAAAAGCTCGAAACAATGAATGTTATTGTGTCCAACAATCCTAGCCACCCTTTCAGCGATTGCCCCACGCCCCGCAGATGGTTCAAGCACTGCCATATTAGGAGATAGCCCCACCAGGACAATCATTTCATCGACTAAATCCATCGGAGTTTGGAAGTAACCATAGTCAGCGGGTTTATCATATTCACCAGTTAAAAGTACCGACTCTAATTTATCACTGGGATTATCTGCATATATATGTCCACCAACTTTCCTATCCCATTTTCCCCCCATTGCCCCTAACACTTTATTTACATCAAGATATAGTTTCCTTTCTAATTGCTCACAGTTGAGGATAATATTATTGCCATTTATGGTAGCCCCGCTCAATATGGCCAATACCTTATCGGTTATTTTCTGGGACATCTTTTCTTCTCCTTTTAGTGTAGATTATTGGGTATTTCTTCACCATCCGTCTGCACCCCTCTTGACCTTTGGTTTGTCTTTTGCATCCCTCCTATCCCAAGAAAGGATAGTAAAATAATGACTCTTGTAGTGATCCCCCTTGCTGCCTATATAGAGGGAGAGATTTTCAATTCTGTCCATTGTCCCTTTATAGTCAAACTTAGCAAAGAGCTTATCGTATTCCCCTTGGGTTAACTTGATGTTTGGGTATTCCGGTAATACCATATACTTTAGTTTAGTTTCCTTTACTTTACTTTGTGGGTTTCCGTCTGTAGAAACGCTTGCCAGTGGGAGTTCTTGGCTGTAGAAACTAGGGCGGACAGGCGTGGATGCCCTTCTGTTCTTGTAAACATCAGCAATGCCATCAACGAAGTTTTGACACCATATCACCTTATAATCTCGCCATAGTTCTCGGTCGACAGCCCCTAGTTTTACCAGCAGGGAGAGTATCTCGGTACAGAAACCATCGCTCTGCCGGGTTTTCGCCTGTAGAAACTCCCATGCCGTTTCGTCACTGAGGTCAAGATAATGCCCGTCTGTCTCTGCTAATGACTCTAATAGCTTAAACCAAAAGGCATACCCGTCATTCCCGTAGCGCTGCTCCAGGATGAATATAGTTTTCTTCCTGTTGGCGTAGTGGGGGAAATAATCTACTGTTTGTTTTTGTGGTCTAGCCATAAAAGTATAATACCACCTTTAATGTTTGTTTGGCAAGCCATTAACTATTACCCCTTAAATCAAATACCCCTTGACTGCATCTTTTAGCCGCTATCTCACAATACTTTTCCTCTATCTCAATTCCTATGGATTTACGGTTTAACTTCTTGGCTTGTTCCGGCACCACACCAGTCCCCATATAGGGATCTAATATCATATCACCCGTCTTGCTATTCTCGGCCATTAGCGGGTTTATCACTTTCCGTGGTTTCTGTGACGGATGCCCCGTTACTACATCCCTACTCATTTGAGCAGTCATATTGTTCTGTATCTTTTGCCCCCTATAAACTTTGTAGTTAGTTCGCCCATTTCGTTCAAAGATACGCTCATAGACAGATACAGTACCACAGTATTTGTCCCAGATATGTATGGCTGTATAATCAAGAGGAAATTCACCCCTAGCTGACCAAAAGACTAACTGCCTACAATTTAACTCGGCAAGGAAAGATATATCACAATCCCCATATTCGGGATGTTGGTCAGGGTACGGCGGGTCAGTCAGCACTAAGTCCACCTTCGGTAATTCAGGCAGTATCTCCCTGCAATCCCCGTGGTATATCGTTACCCATTTATCTTGATAGTAAGGTTTCATTTTCTCCTCTGGGTGCGTTATCTGGTAGAATAAAAAACCACAAACTTTGATCGTATATTATAAAAATGATCCGGTTTGACCTTCTCTAAATTTACGATCGCACCCATCTCTTCTAGGTAATATAATTGGTTGTCAACCACA